>Ga0208795_1000286_pt1 | contig 25592 bp, 40 predicted proteins | sample CB_VirMetaG_6_FD_184541 | JGI IMG/M metagenome (GOLD analysis project Ga0208795, IMG submission 184541) | Freshwater to marine saline gradient viral communities from Chesapeake Bay - CB_1508_2 Viral MetaG (SPAdes) (version 4) | ecosystem: Environmental > Aquatic > Marine > Coastal | place: USA... | reverse complement strand
GTCGATTCAAATGTCTTTGGATTCATCTCTCAATTTGATTTCTCGTTTCTTATCGAAATCCCAAATGGATTCCTCATCCCGTAGCATAGCTACGTCGATAGCCTCCGTCATAGATGTATACACCTCTGAAATTTCAAGGACACACCATCCATCCTCCTTAACCCATCCACCAATCACTACATCTTTTCCCGCTAAAGCGGCAAGCTCGCACTCGTGTATCATATCATTCAAGCAGTCTTGGAACGTGTTCCAAGAAAGGTTCTCGATGAATTGTCCGTGGGTGGAGTCGTAGTCACCCCCCCCAACAGCATACCCTCCGAACGGGTATGATACGAGCGTATCAGGAAGGACGCTGAATCCCTCCCCACCTTGTACTTTGAAGTACAAGTCAGTAAGACTGAACTTTTCCATTATCGCTTAATAATTTGAGCAAGAGCATCTTCGATGCTGTCTTGCAGGTGAAACGTGAGTTCCGTGTACTTGCCATCCACCTCTAACACGTCAGGTGAGAGGAGTTCAGGTGCTTTGTCGAGTAAATACTCGGTGACGAGGATAGCCACGTCGAGGATGTCATTTGATGTCATCGTAGATGAATTTGAAGTTTGACACAGACACCACTTTCGTGGTGTTTCGTCCATTCAGGACTCATCAGTGTGCCTTCACTGCTTTCAGCAGTGTTCTACGGGGTCTGCTTCATCGGCAAGACCAATCAGCATACGTATGACGTCATCTTTCGCAACATCATTCATATATGGTGTGCTTACCACAAGGGTTGCAAAACCCTTGACGTAATCAGGAACAAGTCTTGCACACCTGTTCAAAGCATCAAGATGCTTTCCGAAATGAAGGTTATTGAGAACAAGGACGGAACGTCCTACGGGTTGTTCAAATAAATTTGTCATTGGAGTGAAGTTTGAAGGGTTTATGGGTGGTTCGTATATCACCCTGTTCGTAAGAACTCACAGGGTGTATATACTCACCCCCCAAGGTTGTCGGTTAGTCGGTCAGCTCATCATATGCAAGCCACATCATAAGCAGGGCTGCGGGCATCATAGCCACCCAAAACACAAGGTCAAGTACCATTGAAAATGAATTTGAAGTTTGACACAGACACCCCCCGAAGGGGGTGTTTCGGCTAACAAAGCCTCATCAGTGTGCCTATCATATGACATCATACATCAGAAGAGTTTGGCCAACTCCCGAAGGGAGAGGTCATCAAAACTCACTTCATTGGATGTTCCATCCAACGGAAACTCCAAGTCAAGCTTCGCTTGGAATGCCTTCAAAAGCTCTGCTTTTCGAGAATTAGCCTTCGTTCTAATTCTATCGGCGGCTCCATTAGCTTCGCTAACGGCAAGGGCTGACTTCCGAGCAGCTTCAACAGAAGCTGTCTTTTTCGTATGACATGGTGTGACGGGGGTGTCAGGGCGACCGTGGAAGGCTTTCTCTTGTCTGTCAGCAACTCGTTGCTGAGGAGTAGCTTTCTTGGTGGTCGTCTTACGACGACGCTTCGGCTTAGTAGCCTTCGGCTTGGCAACCTTCGGTTGGGGTTCAGCCTTCGGCTGTTCTTGAGTCATTCCTTGCAAGGCAAGGAACTGCTTGAACAACTCCATCATTTGTTCAGTCCCTTGGGACTGCTCGTCAGATGTCTTTGAATTGGTTGGCTTTGCCTTCGGCAACTCTACTGCTTCAACGAAGTTGAGCAGGTCTTGAATGGCACTTCGTGCCTTTCCTTTTCTCACCGTTGACGGTGAGAAGTAGAACTCATTGACTGAAACTGAAACTGCTTTCAGCAGTTCGACTCGGTTGGTTGACTTTTTCATTGGAAATGAAATTTGAAAATTGAAGTTTGAATTTGAATGGTGGGGTTCGTATCTGATACCCTTCGTAAGAACTCAGGGTATCTGATACTCCCCCAAAGTTTTTGTCAGTCCATCAACTCGTTGATGATTGCCTCCTGTTCCTCAGATGAGAGTTCGCAGAACTCCGCATCAAGGAACAAGAGTTCAGGGTTGGCAGTCCAAAACAATTCAAGCAGAGCTTGAACACGCTCCTTGGTAACAGCTCTGCTGTTAGACTGATTCGAAGAATCAAGGGTTGAATGAAAGTAGTTCATCGTAGATGAAGATTGAAGTTTGACAAGGGAAAAACAGACCCCCCGAAGGGGGTCTGAAAGACTGCTTTCAGCAGTGCTTGAACCGACGGAGTTTCTCTTCCAAGGGAAGAGCGTTTACCTCTTCGAGGTACTCTTCGACTTCGTCGACAATTTCGATTCCAAAGGCTGACAGCTTCGCTGACAGCTCTTTGAACTCTTGTTCTGCTTCGCAGTACAAGTCACCATCGTTTGACCATTCGTCTTCAAGGAAGACGACACCAGTTGACTTGTCAACTGACAAGTGTTTCTCTTGGAGAAACAGCAAGTCGCTGTAAGCGACCAAGTCCCCAATCCAAGGAGCATCTTCCCAAAACAAATCTTTGATTTGTTCTAACTCTGACTCCGTCAGAGTGACCGTAGCTGGACAAGCTTTCAGCTTGACTCCGTTGAATTTGAGGAACTTAGCAACTTCGTTGCTACTGACGGTGTACTGCTTCGCAGTAGATTTGATTGAATTGTTCATCGGAGATGAAGATTGAAGTTTGATGGCAAAAGTGCCGATGCAAATCTACGGCAGAGTTTTCCGAAAATCCAAGCCCTTCTTCCTGCGCGATTTCTCCCGCGTGAAGAGTACGAAGTACTCCGCGTGGAAACAGGGGAAGAAGCGGCGTCGCGCTTGGGCATATGCCTGCACATCATACGAGGCTCGGCAGAGTTTTTTGTTGGCAATTTGAATTGTCAATAGCAAACCCTATGCGTTACCATACATGGACCGAAGGTCGGCGCGTAGTAATCGTGCGGGGTTTTGTCCCCTACTGGAAATGTCAACACAATTCCACCAAATTTCAACAACATCAGCATTTTAGCCTCTATCAAAACATCGTAGATGTTTAGATAAAAGCTGAAATGTATGGCGAAGTTGACCAAAGGTCAAAGGGAGGGGGGTCTCATAAGGCGTTTGGGTGCGAGCACGCTGGCGTGTATAGATCTATATAATCCCCTAGATCCGTATTTCTGACCTTTTTTCCACCTTAAGCTTTCACCCATAGATTTCGCAGGCAAGCGTTAACAACAGCCTAATCAATGACTTACACGCTGTTTCTTCAACTGCTTGTTTAGGGTTGACTTTTAAATTTTTCTGTTATAACTTTGCGTAACTATTTAGATAGTTGAGTCTGTTCATGTGTTTTTGTGTGAATACAGAAAGCTGATGAGCGAATTTCTCTCTATGACCAATAGTTGTTATAACGCAAGGGTAGCTATATCATGATCGTAAAGCGGAAAAACGGGTATTTTGTACGCTCTGAGGATGGGGAAAACCTTGGTGGCCCTTATAAAAACCGTTTAGAGGCTATGAGGAGGCTGAAACAAATAGAATTTTTCAAGCACAAAAAGTAGTATATTTGCTCTTATGAGGGCGGTATCAAAAAAACCCCTAAAAAGGGTAAGAAAGTACTACAACGGGGGTCAAAACTGGCCACCTGAGGTTAAAGCAAGGATGCTTGCTAGCGGAAACTGGAAGGAGGGACCTAACGGTGAGCTTTTAAGAGTTAGCGCTGAAGAGGCCAATCAAGCAGCACTTTTACAGTCTCGGCAGGCAGCTGCCCCAGAGAAGTACACCCCTACGAAGGTTGGCTTTATGAGTGACGAGAGGCGAGAATACCTTGAGAACCTAGACCGACCGCTATCTAGAGAAGAGGCCCAAGAGTATGCCACGGAAGCATACAACCCATCGCAACCAGCAAACGTGGCCTTTAGCACTGCCGCTGGATTCGGGACACCCGCTGCAGCTTTAGAAGACTACCTTGCGTCAAGGCTGTTGACCATTGGTAAGGATGCCTTTAAGTACCTAGGTGCCGAGGCTGTTACCAACGCCATACCAGCTATAAACAAGGCGGTGAAGTACGGGATGGATAAGATTGACCAGTATGTAACTCCATTGCCGAGAGCTGTTGATAGATGGTCGAATGCCGAGACCGATGTAATCGACTACAAAAAGGTTCTTGATGAGAACCTTCCAGAGTGGTTGGCTAATAAAGTTATGAGGTCTGACCTCAACCCATCCCTGATGCCACGGTGGATTGACCTTCAGAAAAAGCATACATCACTTCTTAGCGGGTATGCAAACTCACCTGAGTTTAGGTCTATACCTGAAGAAATTCAAAAAGATATCATCTATGCCATGGAGGGTATGGATGAAGGCGTTACAGAGTCTCTTCGTTCTTTGATCAAAAAAAATGCTGAAGACCTAACACCCGATCAAATCAATGCGCTTAGAAGGCTAACATCAGACCTTGAAGTCATTGGTAAAGAAGCAAGGAAGTACCCCAACCCAAATAAAGTCCCGCATAGTACTGCTGACGACTACCTCAGAAAAATCAACCTCCCACCTCCTGGTCACGGTGGCACCGTTGGAGGTAGTGATATGCTGTACGGGACTGAAAAGTATCAAAGTGATGTATGGAAACGCACTATGGATGTCACTCGAAATCAAGACGATCTCTATAGAAGGCTTTCTACTTTGGGGCAGGAATTTGATGATGAGATTTTGTATGGCGCTGATGGCATGAGTAAAATAAACTCAGAGTTGGCTATGACCAGGCTACCGCTAGGTAGTGGCTACAGTACCTCGCCGTTTGACGATCTTATCGGTGGCGAACCAACGCTTAGAGCCCGTAGAATTCTTGTAAAGCATTCTCAAGGGCAAACTGGCCCAACTATTGAAAAAGTATCTTCTAGAGTCACCATGGATGAGTGGCCAACAGCATTAAAGGAATTTACTGTATTTAGAAATCAATCACAGAGATTGACACCAACCAGAGTAATAAGAAATGGAGAGGTTGTGGATGTGAGGTCACCAGATAAATATCAGGTAGGTGATATCGTAGAAACACTTTCTCAAAAAGAATTAAAAGATGTGAGTTCGGTATCGCCACGATCTTCGCGACCAGTATCTACGTCTCTCCATGCCAAGCTACCAAGGCAAACCTCTAGACGAACACCTGGTGTGGGTGGTGAGCAGCTAAAGTTAGAGATCGTCATACCAGAAGGAACGGCTGTAGCCAACCCTTCGCAGCTAGGCAGCATGGAAATATATCCATCAGAGATGGAGGTATTGCTTCACCCAGATCAAAAGTATATAGTAGAGTCTATCGAGGGTGGCCACGTAAAGCTGAGAGCCATATCACACAGGCAGGCATACTATACAGAGCGCGGTTACCCGCAGTCTATGACCCATTCTAATGGTGGTAGAGTTGTAAAGCGCAGGAGGCCAGGCTTCGCAGTGGTAAAATAACATTTAGTATCTTTGAGCCATGGCAACACTTAGAGTAACTATACAAGAAGATATCACGATTAACGGTAAGGATCGTGGCAACAAGAATGTTGTTGAGGTTAATAGTGTAACTGAAACATTTAACAGGGTTCTTACCGTTACAAATGCCGAGCAAACTATTTTAGAGTTTCAGGCATCAAACCCGTCTGGGGGTGCTTTGGTAGACGGAACAATGCAGTACTTGCGTATCACGAACCTCGATGCATCGAATACTGTAGATCTTCGCATACAAGACACATCAAATACGAAAGAATATTTTGTTCAGATCGGTGCGTCAAAGTCGTTTATTCTGTTTAATGACAAAATAGACTGTGATTCTTCTGCCATAGGGTCTACAATATCACTCTCTCAAATAGAAAAGATTTCTGCCGACGCTACTGGTACTAGTGGGGAGACTGCAGACATTGAAATATTTGCTGTTGCCACTTAAACAAACAACATACCATGGCCGTAAGAAATCAGGAAAAAGAAGATAGACGCATATTTAGGTCTACCACTGGAGCTAATCAGCGCAGACTTTCCCGTGCTGAAAACCAACTCAAAAGAGTTGTAGAGAAAACAGCTGGCAAGGGCGCGACATCTGCGAAAGCACAGTCTGTAGCAGCAGACGCTGGGAATGCAAGACTGGTAAGAAAAATTCAGAAGAAAGAGTCAAAGGCCGCATTTCAGGCAAAAAAAGCTGGATCTGACCCAAGTAAAAAGAAAACTATAAAGACCCCTGAGGTAAATCTACCAAAGATAAAGCTCCCAAAAATAAAACTTACAAAACTTAAACCAGGTGGTGGAAAGCCTAACTACAGTAAGTCGGTTGGCAATCCAAACCTAACACTTGGAGATAAGATTAGGGGGAAATGCAAAGACATTGCATGTAGAAACGAGGCTAAAAAAGGAAAAAGCGGTCAGTGGAGTCAATAAACCATTAAAACAACAGACTATTTTAAGTATTATGAGATCAGTAAAAAAATATCCAGACGGAGGTAAATTTGGGCCAGGCCTAGGAAAGGGCAAGGATGTCAATTACCTTCTTGCCCAGCTTTCTAATGCTGATGAGGGAAAAAGCTCAAAAGACGTTGCGAAAGCTGCAATAGCACAGAAATACTCTAAGGATAAGGAGCAACTTCAAAAGCACATGTTTGATTCCCTCGTGAATCAGCAAACAGAAAAAGCTCTTAAATATAAAGATGGGGGATCTATAAGCGATAAGTATGCCGACCTTTCTAGAAAAAGAGCTAGACACAGAAACCGTCAGGCAACAGCCAAAACAATCATTGGCAAAGCTATTCACAAAGCAATGGTGAACAACTTGAACAGAAGGATTGAGAATACTCCGAAATATGATTAATGAATTTATCTAAGAACTTAACCTTATCGGAAGTCACTAAAAGTATTACAGCTAAGCGCTTAGGCATAGATAACACCCCCGATGACTGGACTACGGAAAATCTTCGACAAGTTGCGCTCAACGTATTTCAACCTCTTAGGGACGCTTTCAAGTGTCCTATATACGTGTCGAGCGGGTATAGGTCGCCTGAGCTCAACGCTGCTGTCAGAGGCTCGGTTCGTAGCCAACACATGGAAGGTAGAGCACTTGATCTGGACGCAGACGTATTCGGAGGTTGTACAAATTCTCAGATATTCCAATACATCAAGAACAATCTGGAATTTGATCAGCTCATTTGGGAGTTTGGTGATGACGACAATCCTGATTGGGTTCACGTCTCTTACGTTTACGATGGCGTTAATCGTAAAAGGTGTCTCAGGGCTTGTAGAGATGATGACGGCCAAGTATATTACGAAGCAATCTTCGGGAAAGGACTTTAAATAGATTCTCCCTCTAGGTTTCTGTATATCTGCTGGACTATAATTCTACCGCGCTGTGTTAGCGCATATCTTACTCTGTAGTTAAATTTCGTCTCATCTCTAAAGAGATGATCTTCTCTAGAATCCGACGGGGTAAGCTTATCAAAGTGTTTGTATATCAACCCCTCCTTTACTAACGGGTATACATATTCCACACCAATTTTTTTGCTGCTTATACCAAAGTCATCAGATGCGTACTTAAGGGTGAAAAATTCAAGATCGTACGCCCACAGCATGAACATTATTTCCTTTTGAAAGATAGAGTGGCTATCTTTTGTTTTAAGCAGTTCTCTCCTAAGGTGCTTTAGGTAGTTACGTTTTACGTATCTTTGATTGAGCTTCGAAAACTCTCTAAAGAGTTTTCTTTTAGAAACCACACTTTTAGGCATTAAAATGGATTTAGATAAATACAAAGATATGAGTAGAGATGGTTTTCTGTTTGAGATTCAAAAAATAGCACTTAAAATTGAGGACTTAATTGATGAATATGGTGTTAGAGATGATCTGATGTCCCTTATGATAATAGGCCTTATCGATGATATTGATGAAGACAATCAGCAGCTTAAGGCTATATGGGGATACAATTTGCGAAACAGAGAAGAGTTAAATGAATTATTTAACTTTGCAAACGAATCTTACAAGGAAGACGATTTAGATATTGATGATCTGATCCAAGGACTTGGCATAAGCTTGAATTAAATGGAAGGTGTTATTAGAAAAATTATTATTGGGAGGGATCCCAAGGACGCCATGGCGTATTATGTCGGCATGAGAGCTGGAAGCAGCAATGTAAGCGCAATTGTTGTTGATGAAGCATTTCTTTATAGACACGGTAAAAACAGATACATTGTATACCTTCAGGAAGAAGATGGTAGCAACGTAATGTGGAAGGTTGTAGACGATATGCCGTGCATTATCGAATTTGATTTAAATTTTTAATCATGTCTGAAAAATCAAAAGGGCTTGGTGATAGCATTGAAAAAATCACCAAAACAACTGGTCTTAAAAAGCTTGTAGAGAGGATGTCTAGTGACTGCGGATGCGATAAGAGAAAAGAGAAGCTAAACGAGATGTTCCCTTATAAGAAATGAGATCCTTAAATATGTTTATCGTTGAGCTTGAGAAGCCGATCAACGATACAATCTCCACTGCCAGCGGATTGGAACTATATATTGACTCTCGTTTTGAGGGTGGAGAATTTGCATACAGAGTTACCGATGGTCCAGTTATTGCAACACCAGCAAAATATAAAACAGATGTTGAGGTTGGTGACACGCTGTATTTTCATCACCTTGTGGTTATGCAAGAAGGTCAAAAACTCACTGGCAATGACAAGAGTTATTTTGTAAACTACAACCCATCAGAGGCAGCAAACAATCAGGCCATTGCATACAAAAACAAAGATGGTAAAATAACACCATTGGCTGGATGGAGCCTCTTGTTGCCAGTAGAAAAAGAAGACACAAAAAACAGCGTTATTGACGTAGTTTCTCTCAAAGATGCCCTCCCAACAAAAGGTGTCGTAGCCTTTGAGTCTGAAGATCTTAATAAATTAGGAGTTAAGGTTGGTGATGTTGTTGGGTTTAAAGAAAATAGAGACTACCGCATCAAAATTGACGGGGAAGAATACTACAGAACTCGCGTAATAGACCTGATGTATGTCGAAGAAGAAATTCACAACAATTGAGGCAGCTCAAAAGCTAATGGACAGCATGGAGATTGCAATCAACAATATGATTGATGAAATAAAAAAACCAGTTGATCCAGAAATTAATGGTAGCGCAAGAAAGGCAGAGCTACAATCCATCAAACAAACGGCGACAGATTGTAAAGACCTTCTCGTCGAAAGACAGCGCCTTGAACAAATGATTAAAGACCTAAAAGACAATGGAGAAATCGAACAAGCAAAAGACTATAGTGGAGGATTCGCTGAAAAATTCTCTAAGTAACTGGCAAGATATTGTTTATAGATACGAGGAAGCGCGTATAGCCAGAGACTATAAGTTCTGGGAGGAGTCCTGGAACGACGAATTTGAGGACTGAAATTGCCACAGAATTAAAACACATGATCGAAGAAAAAAAGACGTGCCCAAGGTGCAAGACAAAAAAACCTGATAGCGAGTATTACATCAGAAAAGACAGAAAGGGTAGGGCTGGATTAAGTGGGTTCTGTAAAAAATGTATGTGCGAGGACAGGACTGATAGGGCTAGAGAGTTCAAAAGAAAGTGTGTGGAGTATAAGGGAGGTAAGTGCGAGAGGTGTGGGTACGACAGGTGTGACTGGTCTATTGACTTCCACCACAGAGACCCTAATGAAAAGGATTTTGGTTTGGGCAAACAACGAAGAACAAGGTTTGATGATAAGATTAAGAAGGAGCTTGATAAGTGCATGATCCTTTGTTCAAACTGTCACAGAGAGAAACACGCAGGCTTGTTCTAATATATCCGCGAGTATCCCCTCAAGCTTATACCTTGTAGAAAGGGTAACTGGTCACATGTGGGTTCAAGTCCCGCCTCGCGGACTTTAATTATATTTGCATTATGGCCAATGTCAAAAAACGCAACTATAAGAAAGAGTATGAAAAGTACGGGAAGGGAGGTAAGGCTAAGCAGTACAGGGCCTGTCTTAACCGTATTGCTCGCAGACTCGGTGTTTACGGGAATGGTGATGGCCTTGACAATGCTCATGTTGGCACCTCTGATAGGACTACACCCCAGCCAGAGTCAGTAAACAGGGCTAATAATAGGCCGAAAAAAAGAAGAAGTCGATGATATTAACGAAGTCAAATAACAACGACGAACCTCGCCCCATAAGAGTCAAAAAGGATCCCTCACAAACTGAAAGGGAGATTCTTGATTATTTAACTGCAACTGGGGGATATCAGAGGAGAAGAAAAATTAGATTCCCACAAACTGAATTCGTAGAGGATTATGGGATTGGATTGATGGCCCCATTTATTGATAAGACGTATGGAGGATTTGACTATACACCTCTAGAAAAAAGATCCTCTAAAGACATTCTTAATTATCTAGCCAATTATTACGAAAATCCTGGTCCGTTTGGCTATAACGTTGGTAGAAAGTCGTTTATACCTAAATCAAGAGAAAATGACCCTCTAACTGTGTACGAAGAAACAATCCATGGTGCTCAGGCTCCAAGCGGATTTTTTAATATTGACAAAACCCTTGGCAAGGGGGTTGGCAAGGCAAAAAGGGAATTTTTTAGACAAGCTGAAGAGGCGTTTAGGGGAACGGGTGCTGAAGAGATGTTCCAGGAGTTAGTTAATTACAATGGAGGATTTGGTCTTCCAAATATGGAGGCAGAAGCCAAGCCAATGGCTCTTAAGGCCGCAATGAGAAATCTTGGTGTTATCGATGACTATGTTGTAAAAGATTCAGATATTGAGAAGATTAGAGAGTGGTTTGTTCAAAATGAAGAACAACAGAATGACCCCTTCTCCTGGCTATTCAGTCAGGACGTTATAAAAAAGGATGAATACAGAAAGGCATTGCTTGATTATTTGAACAGCTTCTAATATATTAGCGTCATGAAAAAATTTATTTTACCCATCATTTCAGTTTTTGTTGCGGCTTTTATGCTTACTAGCTGCTCACCACACACCTCTGTGTCTAAGCATAAGAGGTATCACAACCACAAAATGCACCAGAATAATGGACCAGACTTCCCTGGCGTAGCCCATATGGGCCCAGTGAAGTGTGCTGAGTGGTAATTTATTCGCTCTGCGCCTGTAGCTCAACAGGATAGAGCAGCGCACTTCTAATGCGCAGGTTTCAGGTTCGAGTCCTGGCAGGCGTACAATACGATTAAGATGTCAAAAGTACAGGTATCAACATACAAGTCAAAAAGAGTTAGGCGCAAAGGAGTTCATTCTAAAAAGAAAACTTCTATTAGCAAGTCGTCTAAAAACTACAGAAAGCGTTATGCTGGTCAAGGTAGATGACTACGATGAGCCTGCTATCTCAATTTGCCCCAAGGGTACGAAAGGTGAGGTTCTTGAGCTCGGTGGGATACTCATTTTACTTCCCGCTCAGCCTCCCAAAAAGGAGATTGAAGGATATGGACTCCCAAACAACATGCAGCTGTGGTCGAGGAAACCTATGCCAGAGGAGCTGTCTAGGGTTCGTTCTATGGATGAGTGGGGTGAGATGCCAAGGGAGTTCAGACAAAAGTTTTCTCCATATATCGAGGAGGAATTTCGCCGTAGGCGTGAGGGCTTTTGGTTTTATAATGACGGTGTCCCTACATATATTACGGGCAGGCATTACATGATGCTTCAGTGGACGAGAATGGATATAGGATATCCTTCTTATCTTGCATTTCAACGCGAAATTTTTATACATATGGCCGCGTGTGAGGCTGATCCCCGTTGTATCGGGCAGCTTTATACTAAGTGTCGCCGTTCTGGATACACTAACATATGTTCTTCTATCATTGTTGATGAGGCCACGCAGATTAAGGATAAGCTGCTTGGAATACAGTCAAAAACTGGTAAAGACGCGCAGGAAAATATATTTATGAAGAAGGTGGTGTACATGTTTCGACATTACCCCTTCTTCTTTAAACCCATTCAAGATGGTACCACTAACCCACGCATGGAGCTGGCTTTTCGCGAGCCGAGTAAGAGAATCACGAAGAAAAATAAGACTTCGCAGACGGGCGAGGCTCTTAATACGGTAATTAACTGGAAAAACACAACAAACAATGCATATGATGGCGAAAAGCTACATTTGCTTTATTTAGATGAGGCAGGAAAATGGGAAAAACCTACAGACATAAGGGACGCTTGGAGGATTCAACGGACCTGTTTGATCGTCGGTCGAAAAGTAGTCGGAAAGGCCATGGTGGGAAGCACCGTAAATCCAATGGACAAGGGCGGAAAAGAATACAAGGATTTATGGGGGGATTCGAACCCATCAGAGAGGAACGCGAATGGGAGGACTAGAAGCGGACTATATCGACTATTTATACCAGCATACGAGGCTCTAGAAGGATTTTTTGATAGGCACGGAAGAGCAATTGTAAATGATCCAGAATCCCCATTGGAGGGTATTGATGGTGAGAATATTCTTATCGGGGCAAAGTCATACCTTAAAAACGAAAGACAGGGTCTTATTGACGACCCGTCAGAACTTAATGAGGTTATAAGGCAGTTTCCATTTACCACCGACGAAGCTTTTAGAGATAGCGTTCAAAGCACCCTATTTAACATTACAAAAATCTATGAGCAAATTCAGTACAACGACGAGCTTTATCCAAATCCAGTTGTTGTAGGTAATTTTCACTGGAAAAACGGTGATCAAGATACTGATGTTGTATTTAAGCCAGATCCTAATGGTAGATTCCATGTTGCTTGGATGCCTCCAGAAGAACTTAGAAATCAGAAAAAATTCGATAGAAATAAAAGAGTTGCACCAAATTCATATTTAGGGGTTGGTGGTGTTGACTCTTATGATCTTGACGCAACAGTAGATGGGAGGGGATCTAAAGGCGCAATGCATTTATACAATAAGTTTAATATGCAGCATCCGTCAAATATGTTCGTTTTGGAATATGCTTCTCGGCCCCCATTGGCCAAGATATTCTATGAAGACGTACTTATGGCATCTGTATTTTATGGGTATCCAATACTAATTGAAAATAACAAATACGGTATCGCTAGATATTTTGAGTCTAGAGGATATGATGGTTATTTATTAGGTAGGCCAGCTCACTTATCTAGTAACCCACAAGCTCAAAAGGTAAAAACAAAGGGAATTCCATCAAACTCTCAAGATGTTATTCATGCGCACGCCCATTCTATTGAGGCGTACATACACGATCACGTTGGAATAAATCATGATTCTGGTGAATACGGTAAAATGTATTTCAATAGAACCCTTGAGGACTGGATCGGATTTAAAATTGACAACAGAACAAAATACGACCTTAGTATTAGCTCTGGACTCTGTTTATTGGCTGCTCAAAAGGAAAAAATAATGCCGCAGTCAGACTTCTCTGAGAAGAGGTTTTTTAGGAGATATAGGGTAATCGGCTGATTACTTATATTTGCAAAAGACAAATGGAATTCCTAAATAATGCAAGATACAAAAGGTACGAGTAAGGGATTCCCAGATCCTTTAGCACCCCAAGAAGAAAAGGCGTCAAAAGCGTATGGCATACAATATGCCAAAGCCATAGACTCCCAGTGGGGGAGAATGACTGACTCTGGGAGCCTTATTGCAAAAAGGAACAGAATCTTTGACAGAAGCAGAAAGTATGCTGTTGGTGCTCAAGATACCAACATTTACAAGCAGCTACTAAACACTATGGACCCGAACAGTGGTGATGGTAGTCTTATGAATTTAGACTACACCCCAGTACCCATATTGCCAAAGTTTGTTCGAATTGTAGTAAATAAAATCCTATCTAGAGATCCATACCCAAATCTTGAGGCTATTGATCCTCTATCTAATTCAGAGAAGAATAATCAAAAAAGATTTCTGATGGCTCAGGTTGCCAACAAAGATCTTTTAAAAAAATTCAAAGAGAACACTGGTATGACGTTTGGTCAAGATCCAAATTCATTACCAGACAGCCAAGAAGAGGCCGATGTTTTGTACGGGGAAAATATAAAGACTGGCGGTGAGGTTGCTGCCCAGATTGCAACGAACTTAACCCTTTCCTGGAACAACTTTAACGACGGCGTCTTTAGGAGATGCGTAAATGACCTTGTCAATCTTGGCATGTCGGTTGTAAAAAGATCTAACGATCCGAACCAGGGCATCAAGGTATCATATGTAGATCCATCTTTGTTTATACACAGCTATACCGAAGACTTCGGTATGAATGATCTAAACTATGCTGGTCATATAAAAAAGATTTCTATTGCAGAGCTGAGAAGACTTGCTGGCAATCAACTTTCCGAAGAGGACCTTGAAAAAATTGCTACAAAAGTAAAAGGTAAGAATGGGAATGATTCCAGCAAGTACAGTACAAAGTCATATGATCAAGGTCTCAATAGAATGAGTTATGGATACGATGAGTATTCAGTAAACGTTCTTGACTTTGAATTTTTGACTGTTGAAACCATGCACTTCGAAGAGAAAGAAAACAGGCACGGTAACTTCAACTTTTTTTATAAGGGACTTGACTACAAGCCACAAAAGGGATCCGTTTATGAGCGTCGCCCACACAGCATGGACGTTAAGGTGGTCTATGGTGGGAGCTATGTTCTAGATGCTGGACTTCTTTTTGACTACGGAAAGAAAAAGAATATCCCTAAAAACATTCACGATATCTCACAAGCGTCTCTTTCTTATTCAGCAGTTGCTACCAATCTTACGGATATGATTCCGAAGTCTATGGTTGATAGCTGCATCGGATTTGCTGATATGCTTCAGCTTACGCACCTTAAGATTCAGCAGGCTATAGCTAAAGCAAAGCCAGATGGGTTGATTATAGATATTGAGGGTCTTGAAAATGTTCAGCTAGGAAAGGGGGGTGAGCTTCAGCCTCTCGATCTTCATGATATTTATGAACAGACTGGTGTGTTCTATTACAGGAGCAAGAATCCAGAAGGTGGTTTTCAAAACCCGCCCGTTAGGGAGATAAGTAACAATATAAGGAACATTAATGAGCTTATTGGTTTGTATAATCACTACTTAAGGCTCATTAGAGACACCACTGGAATTAACGAAGTTGTTGATGCTTCAACACCAAAATCGGATTCTTTGGTTGGTGTAAGGGAGCAGGCTATACAGGCGTCTAATAATGCTACTTACGACATCACAAACGCTTCTATGATTCTGTTCAAGAAGGTTTGTCAAGATATAGTAAAATGTATTCAAATCCTCCCTCAGGAATCTGTTATTTATGGATCTTATGTAAGGGCCATTGGTAAGGAGAATATGGATGCACTTTCGTCTTTTTCGGAACTCCCTATGTTCAATTTTGGAGTTCTTGTTGTAAAGGATATGGAGGAAAAAGACAAGATGTATCTTGAGCAAAATGTACAAATGGCACTTCAGCAGAAAGAAATAGATCTTGAGGACGCCATCGCAATTAGACAACTCAAAGATGTAAACCAAGCAGAAAGACTCCTTATTGTTAGAAGAAAGAAGAGGATGCAACGGATGAGCGAGATGGCTCAACAAAATTCTCAGATTCAAAAGCAAGAGGCTATGGAGGCTGCTCAAAATGCATCGCAGCTTAGAATGCAAGAGCTCCAAGCGGAGGCTCAGGTTGAGATGGAAAAGATGAAGCTAAAGAACCAGATGGAGGCACAGCTTGAGCAAATCAGGCACGAGTTTAGAAAAGAAATTGAGATGATTAAAGCAAAGGCTACTCTCGGTTTCAAGGAAGATGATCAGGCATTTAAAGAAAAGCTTGAGGTTCTTAAAGAGGACAGAAAGGATGACCGCCTTGGAAAACAAACAGCAGATCAAAGTAAACTTATATCTCAAAGACAGGGAAAAAGAGATGAGGTTCAAGAACCCATGACGGGATTGATGGATGAAATATTTAAAGGATAATGGCTCAGACAGTAAATTTTGATACAACAGAGACTTTAAATATCACCTGTAGAGAAGGTGATACGTTCTCTATGACCCTAACCATGAAAGATTCCTCTGGCACAGCCCTGCCACTTGTTACTGATGGTTACACTTTCCATATTCAGATCAAAGAGGTAAATCGCGTTGGTAGAACCAGATCTGCTGATGAGGGTAAGGTCATATTGCAGACGCCTGGCCTTACTAAAGGTGAGATTGAGAACGCTGTGTCCTTTGAGTCACCGATTCTTGATGATAGTGGAAATGTAACTCTTGAGGCTTCCGCTGAGACTATGAGTAAGATACGACCAGGCTCGTATATATATGACATAAAATACATTAAACCAAGTAATACTGGATTGGACATTCACAAAGCAATTCTTCGTGGATCTTTTACTGTTAATTCTCAGATAACTGATATATACTAATGTCAATATCTGTACAGACGTCGGCTGGTACCCAGGTTAGCGTAAGTGTTAATGGTGCCAATTTAATTTCTTTTGCGGAGGAAACACCATCCATTTCTATTGTTAATGGTGATTCTTCGAGCATTAGCGTAACCACCAAGGGGCCTAAGGGCGATGTTGGTGCTACTGGACCACAGGGTCCCGCTGGTGTCGGCCCTGCAGGAGGAACTGAAAATCAGTTTGTACAGAAGAACAGCGCCACTGATTACGATACCAAGTGGAGTGCTTATACGCTTCCAGCTGCTGATGGGGCTGAGGGAACGGTGCTTACTACTGACGGGGCTGGAACTGTGTCTTTTGCTCATCCACAGACTATTGCAGAAAATGTAAAGAACGTATCTGGTGGCATTCTTTATAAGGGGACTCCAGTACACGTTACTGGTAGTGTAGGTAACCTAGCTGAAGTTATTGCAGCAGATGCTGCTACAAACTATCCTGCTCACTTCGTACTTAACGAAGATCTCAATGACGATGAAGAGGGGCTTGGTATCGCCCTTGGGTTTATCAATAATGTAGATGTCCCTGACGCTTCTATCTACACGGAAGGTCAGACAGTATACCTGGGGGCTTCTGGTGGCTGGACCACAACCAAGCCCACTGGGACAAATGCTATTCAGAACCTTGGGATTATCATTAAGGTAAACACGAGTAGCAACAAGATCTCTGGCATCATTATGGGCGCTGGTAGATCTAACGATGTGCCAAACCTTCCAGAAGGAAAGTTTTTTATTGGCAGTTCCACAAACACAACAACGTCAGCATACACGTTGCCAACGTCAGACGGAACTGCTAATCAAGTTCTTACAACAGATGGTTTTGGAAGCGTATCGTTCACAACGATTGCTGCATCTGATTTGGTTAATGATACCAGCCCTCAACTTGGTGGTAATCTTGACGTACAAACATTTAACTTATTTACAAGCTCAACAAACGGTGACATTCAGTTTACACCTAGCGGAACTGGAAGCATTAACTTAGACGGAACTCTAAAATTCAAAAGATTTATATCAGCACCAACTGCATTTGAAGGAGGCATGTATGCCGACAGCAGTGACAATTTGTACTTTGGTGTTTCTTAATTATATTTGCAAAAAACAAAAACAAAACTATGGCAACTTGGAAAAAAGTAGTAGTTGAATCGACTACTGACACAATCACTCAGAATACCACTGGGTCTGCAGCAACTCTCACTACGGGTAGAACAATCGCGCTCTCTGGAGATGTTTCAGCTACTGGCGTTTCTTTTGACGGATCTGCAAACATCACAATCAGCGGCACCACATTGGGGGCTGACGTAGTAGGTAATGCTGAGCTTGACTTGGTAACAGGTAACACCGCAGTTAATGGATACGTCTTGTCTTATGACAGCACAACAGGCGGCGGCGACCTAAAGTGGATTGCAAACACAGCGTCTGCAAATGACGCGACCATTACACTTAGCCCTGGGGCTGGTATTGGAGCTATTGGTAACTTTACTACCAACCAGTCTGCCAACGAAACCCTCACCATTGGTGTAGATGGAGTTCTTCAGGATCTCGATACTCTTGGTGCTGCTGCTTCTGACGGCCAGTTTATTGTTGCTACGGGGGCGGGTGCATTTGCATACGAGTCTGGCGCCACAGTAAGAACTTCGCTTGGTCTTGGAACGGGTGACAGCCCTCAATTTACCAGCCTTACTCTTAGTGGAGATCTCACAGTAAACGGTACCACAACCACGATTAATACCACCAACTTGAATGTCGAAGACAAGCTCATCAAGCTTGCAGACGTAAGTACCCCTACTACCACTACTGCAAATGGAGCTGGTATTCAAGTTGAGTCATCTGGTACTGAAGCTGAGTGGCCAGAGTTTAAGTGGAGTAATTCTGCTAACCTTACTGGTTGGCAGTTGTCTAACCATAACGGCACGTCTTCTACGATGTTCGAGGTTGCTGTCATGGAATTTGGAACTGCAGCACCTTCTTCCCCAGATATTGAAACTCAAGCAGGTGCTGGAGCGTTTTTTGCAGATACTACTGGTGGAAACTTGTACTTGTATATTTAATGCCAATCATCTCAAAGGATCAGGAGCTCGAAAACAAATTCACTAAAAACGAAATCGACTTCCTGCTGAGACACATCGCAGCTTCGACATTCGAGGGAAGGGATGTGATTATTTTAAGTTCAATAGTTAATAAGCTTCAAAACCGAAACACATGAAGCTAGAGATAAGTGAAGTTTACTTTATCAAAGAATCGATGAAGAATATAACCATCAAGGCGTTAGATGCTCCAGCAGTAGCGAAACTGATGGAAAAGCTAGATAAGGAGTTTGAAAGGTTGCAGAAATTAGAAGAAGCTAAAGAGTAAATAGATGGCAGGTTGGAAGAAAGTGCTTACAAATAGCAACAGTATAAAAGACCTGTCTGATGTATACGACTCCATGTCACCTTCCGACGGTCAAGTTCTCACATTTGACACAACGAACGGTTGGCAAGCTGAAGCACCATCTGGGGCAGCAAATATGTCTCAGTCGTTCTCTGCCCCAACGAATGTTGGTGAGTTTCAGGACGGTGCCAGATTGATAGTTGACGCTTATGGCACGTCTCCTTCGGCCACTGCTGGAAACCTTGTCAATCTAGCTGCCGCCAACGTATCCAACGTAGGGGCACAGTCTGCTGCAGCTGCAGCTACTGGAATGCTGTTTATAGTTACAGACGCAGGCACTGGAGATGAATTGTTGATTGAGGGGGTAGTTAAACTGTCCACAACGACGACTACTGCTCTACTTCCTACAACGACTAAGATGGGAAGTCCCGTGTATATGAGTACAACGGCGGGGGCTGTTACAAATACAGCACCTAGTACTGCTGGTGATTTCGTAAGGATTGTAGGGTATGTGGTGGATGCCGCTAACAGAACTATCTATTTCAAACCTGATAACACTTGGCTTGAGCTATGAGTAAGATTATTGGAGTTGATGCATCAAGTATCTCTGGCATCTCTGGGCTTGGCACGGCATCTGGCGGTGTCGACCCAGTGCCAGCAACCACAGATTCTGGAATCGTTGTTTGTCCAATTGATAGCAACACATACGGTCCGTACAGCTCTGCTGAGCTGCGTGATTACGTAAATAAGACACACATGTATCAAATAAGCTCTGCAACAGGCGTTGTAAAGCTTATTGACGAGTTTTATGCTTGGGGCTATCTTCTTTCTAATGGAAATTTTTATATTGGTGGATGGGGAAACGGCCTGTATATGGGGCTTTCACTTACGGACGCAAATAATGCCATAAATAATGGGGGCACATATTTAGCTCTAACCAATGTAAGCAAGGTAGAGCCGCACAACAATGGTTTTATTGTTATCAAGACAGACGGAACTTTGTGGTGGAGCGGCGGAATCGGAAGCTATCTTAATACATCTGGCACTGGAACAGCAAGTACTTATTCAAACTACGGTTTTACGCAGGTTGGCACAGATACAGATTGGATAGATATAAAATGCTATCGTAACTCTCCATACAGCATGCTCGCAATAAAGGGGTCTACTGGGTCTCAGTATCTGTACATGTGCGGTCAGAACCAATATTACGGTACTGGACTTGGTATAAACAGCGGCAGCACTTTTCAATTTACTAGGGTAAAGTCTAACTCTACAACAAATCTTTCTGAAAGCTTTTCAGAGATAGCTGTTTCTGCTGGTGAATGCCTTGCGATAACTGAGGACGGAAAACTTTTTTCTTGGGGGCGGAACTACAGAAAGACTCTTGGTGACGGAACAGCTACTAGCAAACAATACGCAACTCAAGTTGGCACGGATACAGATTGGAGTAAGTGCTGGATACAGTCAAATGGTGCGTTTGCATTGAAAACTGACGGTACTATGCATATGTCAACCAGTTTGACTGGGTGGAGAATCGAACCATCCACTAGCGGAACATTTACTCAGATTGGTTCAGATACTGACTACCAAGACATTCGGCTGTTCAACCAGATAGCAAACAACGTTGGGTATACGGTTTTTGCTAAAAAGAATGGGTCTTGGTACGTTTCTGCTTCAACACTATCAACTGGATGGCACGGGTCGTCAGAAAGTAAAGCAGCAACCACAGAGGGTTCATGGGTATCCATAAACGACTACTTGGTAGCTAATGACATAACAGGGACCATTGATGACATATTGTGCTATACCAATTCCGTGTCAAATGTTTATCCTCAAATAATGTTTGCATTATCATGACAAAGCAGGTTACAATTACTAGTGAGCACGAGCTCAAGCAAACATGGGCAGATGTGAACTGCCCTAATATAGTTTGGGGGTTTAATGAGACTGACGTTATTGATTGTCTTCAAGAAGACGGGACATACGTCGCTACATATGAAACACTAGAGGTGCCAGAGGGTGAGACCATGTGTTTCACGTACCTGACTAATTCAGGAGAAACTACCTATCACCTTCAGGCTGGGGAGTACGGAATCAGGCCTAGCGAATAGTTTTTATATTTGCATTATGGCCACGGTAAAAAAGAGAAAAGCTACAATGCCCAAAATGAAGATGGGCGTTCACAAGTCTCGCGAAGGTGGCTTGACGGCTAAGGGTGTAGCCGCATACAGGAGGGCCAATCCAGGCAGTAAGCTTAAGATGGCTGTCACTGAATCAAACCCATCAGGGAAGCGGGCTGCAAGACGTAAGTCTTTCTGTTCTCGTATGTGCGGCATGAAGAAAAGACTCACTAGTGCAAAGACTGCTAACAACCCTGATTCACGAATCAACAAGGCGCTGAGAAAGTGGAATTGTAAGTGCGGATGAATACTGTAAAGAAAAATAAGGGTGGGGAGCTTAATGTCAGCAATAAGAAAATGTCTGTCGATGCTCCTGCGGGATATCACTGGATGGTGGATCGAGGAAGATATTTTCTGATGAAGGGGGATTATAAACCCCATCCTAAGGCTGTTGCCACCGCGTCATTTAAAATTGTTAGTCATGCCTAGAGTAAAAAAACTTCTTAAGTCGCTTGAGAAAAGCGCAGAGAAAGGACCATCAGCCCCTAGTATCGGGAACCTTGGTTCTGGGACCCCTTCTGTAAAGCCTCTTAGCGAAAATCAGGAAGAGCGCATCAGGAAAAGAGTACTTAAAAAAGCTGGAAAGAAAGCCGCCAGAAAGCTCCGTGGTGAGTGGAGCGGTCAGTTCGACTCCCCACCGATTGGATAATGGCAAAGGTTATAAAATCTAACAAGGATGCATGCTACCATAAGGTAAAGGCCAGATACAAAGTATGGCCATCAGCCTATGCTTCTGGTGCTTTGGCTAAGTGCAGAAAGGTGGGTGTAAATAACTGGGGAGATGGCAAGAGTAAGAAAGACTAAGGCTGGAGCTAATCTCAGGCGGTGGTTTAAAGAAGAGTGGAGGACGCTCTCTGGAGACAAGGATTATTCTAAGGGTGATCGGTCTTTTAGGCCTACGAAAAGGATTTCAAGTGAAACTCCAGTTACAGCAGGTGAACTTACTGATTCAGAAAAAGCTAGGGGCAGGCGGGAGAAAAGAGAAGAGGGTAGGGTGAGCAGATGGAGGGTCAGAAAGAGAAACAGATAAATTACTATATTTGCACTAAATAAACAAAACAAAAATGGCTACTACTACTGCATCTGTTACTATCTCTAGTGGAGACCTCACTGGCGACTCTTTGTCTCTGAGCAGCACAGCAACCCTGACTAAAGCTGGTGTTGCAACAGGCTTGGATCAAACGACTGGAGTCGCTCGAAAGTTTTTTGCTACAGCTCAAACTGCGTACAACTTGATTGCTGCTGCTGATTATACAGCAGATAAAGCTCACAAAGTGTACATCAAAAACACATCTACTAGCAACGCTGAATACATTACCGTTGAAGTTGGTGCTACGAACGTGTCTCTTGGCAGACTCTACGGAGGTGACTGGATGTTCATCCCTTACGACGGTAACAGCGACATCGACATCGACACGTCTGACGTTAACATGACGGTCGAATATCTGGTAATCTACGAAGCGTAATGGCTACAGTTCGCGTCACACTTGGATTGACAAGTGCCGACGTCATGAGCACTGCGCTTGGCGTTAACGTAGCCACGACGCTTGTTGCTGACTCTGGCACTATGATTCGCGCTAAGGTAGCTGATACCTCTGGTGCTGGTAGCGGCATTACTGTATATAAAGCTAACGATAAGGATACGTCTGCGTACGTGTACGTCAAGAATATGGCTACAGAGCACGAAGACTATATCTACATCTACAACGATACAGATTCCGATGCTTCAGTAGCTAAGATTGCTGCTGGACAATTTGCCTTCATCCCTGTTGCAGTAGACAAGACCTTTAAGGCATACGGAACCAAAGTAAATCAAGTTATAGAATATGGGGTGTTCGGAATGGATGACCCAGCTAATACTCTCGGATAATGGCAAATAACCTAGTCCCAACACAAGCTCTTGGAAACGTATCCGTTTTCAAACAAAGTGTTCACGGAACAACCCTGACGGCGCCTAACAAACAGGGGGCTCGTTGGGTTGCAATTCACAACATTCACGACTCTGACCTTAGCATTTATGTCCCTGGGAATGAGGTTCATGAAAGCTTTGGGGAGGACGCTGTGGCCAGAAGCGCGGTGTACAATCCTGGCAACTCAGGAAAAATGATGGACAATGACGACATAGCCTCTGTGACAACTGCTGTAGTCACGGCTGGAACGGCAACTACGGGTACACGAACCTCTGGGACCGTTACTGTAACTAGAAACGGCTTAAACGTCACAACGAGTGTCGTGGTTCCGTCTTTTGACGGAATCACAGTTGCTGGAGGTGTTGTTACGGCTGGAAAAGTTACTTCCACTGTAGGTTCTGGCCTAGAGGTTGGTGATGTTATTTCTTTTCCGTTGACTACGGACACGGGTGTTGAGATAAGCCTTACTCTATTGGAGGACAGCCTTTCTCTATCTGCTGGCGTTTACGTAAGAAAAGCTGAGACTGCGATTGACATCCACACCCTCGGTGCTGGAGAAATATTCTATGGCAACTTCAGCAAGTTCTACATCTCTGCTGATGACGGGGTCGCCGACGGAATAGTTGCTGCGTACTTTAACTAATAAAAATCAATTAATTCAATACAATGGAAAACGTACAAGAAAACGCACAAGAACAGACTGGAGGAAAGTTTGAGATTTTCAACAACCCAGAGGATCTTGCAGCAAGCATGGCTGTCGATAATCAGCCACAAACAACAGAAGTAGAATCTCAACCAGAGCCGTCTACTTTAGAGCAAATTACACAAAGTTCAGAGCCACAAAATGATAATCAACCAGAATATCAAGAAGAGGCTCAAGAATATCAAGAAGAATATAGTGATGAGGAAATCGAGGCTGCGGTCTACACTTACCTAAGTGAAAGGCTTGGGAGAGAGATCAATAGCTTCGAGGAACTACAATCACAACCTGCTATCGACGAGCGCGTGCAGGCTATTGCAGATTTTGTGGCCAACACTGGCCGCAAGCCAGAAGACTGGTTTACGTACCAATCGATGAACCCGACCGAAATGGACGATCTCACGGTGGTGCGTGTACAGATGTCTCAGCAATATCCTAATCTTTCTTTCGAGGAGATCAACATGCTTGTTGGCAACAAATACAAGCTGGACCCTAACGTCTATGACGATCAGGATGTTCAGATGTCTATGCTTCAGCTGAAAATTGATGCGACAGACGCACGGGGCGAGATCGAAAAGATCAGACAGACCTATGCGGCTCCAGAAATTACAGATAATAGCTATGACGACGATGGTTTGTACATCGACGACAACTGGATGCAGAACATGATTCAAGAAACAAGAGCCATGCAAGCTATCGAGTTTGATCTTGGAGGTGACAAAACATTTACGTTCGGTCTAAATAATGATCAAATAAATAACATCATTAACCGAAACGAAAACATTGATTCGTTCTTTGATAATTACATCAATAACGATGGGTCATGGGATTACGATAAACTAAACTCTCACCTCGCCGTGATTGATAACATTGACACCATTGTGGCGTCAGCGTATCGTCAAGGGCTGGGTGATGGGCAGAAGGCTGTTGTGACCTCGGCGGCTAATATCTCTACGGATACTAACCCGTCTTCATCCCAAACATTAAATCAGGAAGACCAGCTTACAAGTCAACTTAGAAACTTCATGAAGGCTGGATCTAACAAACTTACTTTTAACATCTAAAAACTAAAAAAATGGCTAATATTGGACAACAGCATACAAATGTTAACCCCGCGTTTAGAACGACGGCTGAGACGTATGCTGCACTTAATGATTTGATCGGCACCAACAAGGAGCTGGTCATGAGCAACCTCGTCGAAACCTACGGCGATCAAGGTATTACTGGATTTTTGAAATTGACTGGAGCAGTCAACTCTGGCGGATCTGCCGACCAGGTTGAGTGGTTCGAAGTGGGTCGTCGTCACAAGACTATTGCGTGGAGTGCATTGGTTAGTAACACAAACGATGTTGTTACATTGACTATTGCTGCAACTCCAATCAACAAGTATGACGTCTTTATGGACGCGGCTACTGGAAGGCGTTATATTGCTAAAAGTTCAAGCACTAGCACGGCAATAACTCTTGTACCTCTTGACAACAATTCTGTTAGTAGTAACCCAGCAGCAACTGGTGAGTTGATCCTCTTGGGTAACATGTACCCACAGGGATCAGCCCAGCCCAGCTACTTTGTTGAGACTGACGTTACTCGCAAGAGAAACCCATTCACCATCGTTAAGGGTCGCCACCAAGTTACTGGCTCTCAGGCCACGAACATCGGTTGGGTGAACCTCGGAAATGGTGAATACAGATGGTTCATGTACGCTGAGGGTGAGGCTCGCAAGCGTTTTGAAGATCAGCGTGAGATGATCATGTTGTTCGGAGAGCAGAACAACAATGCCACTGGTACTGCTAATGGTGCGGCTGACCTTGATCCCAACTTGGCTGGTTCTGACGGGTATGTTACTGCTGTTGAGTCTGGCGGAATCGTCATCTCTAATGCCAACGCTAATCCGATGGACAGCTTCGCTGAGTTCGATGATTTGATCATGGAGTTGGATAAGCAAGGTGCGCCTTCTGAATACGCTATGTACTTGAACAGAAAGCAAGACCTCGCTATCGACGACATGTTGGCTTCTGGTATTGCAACCAGTGTTACTGCTGGCTTGCCAGGTCAATTCGGTGCTTTTAACAACAGCGCTGACATGGCTGTAAAGCTCGGATTTAAGTCATTCACTCGCGGTGGTTACAC
>Ga0208795_1000283_pt1 | contig 25680 bp, 42 predicted proteins | sample CB_VirMetaG_6_FD_184541 | JGI IMG/M metagenome (GOLD analysis project Ga0208795, IMG submission 184541) | Freshwater to marine saline gradient viral communities from Chesapeake Bay - CB_1508_2 Viral MetaG (SPAdes) (version 4) | ecosystem: Environmental > Aquatic > Marine > Coastal | place: USA... | reverse complement strand
ATTGTACTATCGGGCAAGTCCAGTGTCAAGTCTTCGCGTCCATCTGAGTATTCGCCATCAAGCCAGGCGTCTTCTGCTTCTTCTGACAGCAAAATTTCATCACGCATTACTGCGCTTCGATAGCAGGAGAAGCATAGTGTAACATGCTCTACAACGTTTTCGCCCCGACGATTCACACCCTTGCGAGCGCAGGTGACACCGAGCCCTTCAATTTTGTCTAGTGTGTGTCCGCAAGTTGCTACAATGCTCATACTGTTTTCTCCTTAACTATTCTTCAAACGGATGAATACTGCCTTCATTATGCTGACTTTTTAAGCAGTGCTTCTTTTTGGAATTGGATAGTAGATTCCATCATGTGGCGTAGGTCGCGAGCAATCTGATCTTCAGTCATGTGATCTAGCATTAGAATGATTAGTGCTGAACCCAAGTAGCCAGCAGCATATGAGTGGCTGCCAAAGTACTGACGGCTCGCTTCTTGGAAGTTCTTAATAACTTCTTCGATCTTCTCACGCTTTGCAGCACGGTCTTTGTAAGTATCAAAAGTCATGTCTCTCTCCTTAACTATTCTCAAACTTTGCCTTCAATCGTTCATATTCCTTGCGCTCGCGCTCTTCCTTTCGAGCAGCCTTGCTCATGGTCGCTTGGCTCTCCTTTGCGATGCGTCGCTCCATTTCCTCATCGGTCTCCCAGCGATAGTGGTTGAGATATACTTCAAAGCCACCGTCGTAACCGTACCACTCTACCGAGAAGCGGCTCTCAGCCAGCAAGGTGCGGCCTTCCTTGTCTGTAGCAATCAAAGCAGCTTCGTCTAGTGCCTCCAACTGCTCAATCACCTCTTTGAGAGTAGCACCGTTGAGTATGGTACTGATGTCAACGGGATCCTGGCGGAACACTATCTTCTGTCTATCAAAAAACATTCTTTTATCTCCAATAATCAATCTTGGCGTAGTCAACATTTTCCACATTACCAACATACAACTCAAGATACTTGAGTGCGAGGTCAAAATACTCATTCTCGCTCATTGTTTTGTTGTATTCAGATGGAAACATATATTCTAAAGTTTCAGAATCTACCCAGTATTCGCCGCAAGAATCGTCTTCAAACTCAATGTTGTGAATAAGCATTTCCTTAATCATCTCACGCTCCTTGTGCTGGCTGTCTTGATTCCATTCTGTTTTCTCTAGTTTCTGTAAGCGTTCTATTGCTGGCGCAACAGCATAAGCCCAAACTACAGATGGGATCTCTACGGTTTCGCCTCGCTTGCCAAACCAAATCTCAATACCATTATCCAAACGAACGACAGGGTCTGTCTTTACGGTAAGTTGATCACCTTTGCTAGTAAAGATGCTCACTGTTCGTTTTCCCACCAGTTAATAAGTGTATAAAATCCTGCGCTCATAATACTGCCTTCGTGTTCGCCTTCGAAAAACTCTTGAACTTCAGAAATCTGATCCGCAGTTAGTTCTGAAACTTCATCAACACCGTAGTACTCAAAAACATATTCCTGAACTGATTCTTCAATATCGCGAATAATGTTTTCTTCCCACTTGTGGATTCTGGGCCATTCAAATGCCATTAGTCGCATGCTCCTTCGCGTAGTGCTTCTGGCTTAACCATCTCACACACAGTATCATGAACTTGATCTTCGTAACCAAACGGCATGTTATAATTCCACCAACGGTGTACTACAAACCCGCCCGCAATAACTGCTAGAGCAACCACAAAAATCACAATTGGTCCAATTAGGTCTTTCATTCATCTGCTCCAGTTAGACTTCCATCTTCGTTAACCAACCACATATAAAAGTCTGAACTCTTGCCAGTGGTGTCGTAGTCATCAAACAATCCGTCAATGTCCTGGTCGTCATATTCTACGTTGCCACACAAAGGCCAGCCTTCAATGTCACTGTAGTAGAACTTGAGTTTCTTAGGATCAAACGGAGCAGTAAGCTCAATTGGGCCACCCATAAAGGTACCCTTTTCAAAACTCTGTCCATAGAACACCACAGTACCCGGTGCTTCAAAATGCGCAAAATATTCTTCAGATTCAATTACCGTAATTTCATCTTCGTCTAGATCAGCAGTGTCGAGGCCGTGCGTCCAAACTTCATTGCCGTTTTCGTCATATACTGTGACATGACAACTACCTGACATTTCTACGCCCGATTCATGAACAATGTCATCACAGTCATGCCACTCGCCAGGCGTAAACGGCTGAACGTCTTCGGGGACTTCTAGTTCGTTGTCCCAGTCATATGCGTATTCACTAACATCAACTTGATTCTCTTTAAAGTAGTCATATACTTCGCGCTTAACACGACCCATAACTACTTCGCCACCATAGCCCCATAGTTGGATAACATAGGTGCGTGGGGTGAACTTGAGGGTTTCTACTAGTGCTTCTTTTTCTGCTTCAGTAGCCACGTTATACTCCTGTAAAATAAGTTAGTACCAATGCTGCTAGTGTAGCGGCGAGCAGGATATCTGTCAACTTCATCCACCACTTGTAGCCTGGATGATTAAGTGTAGCACGAAAACGGTTCATTTGATTTTTACCTCTTTGAATTCACGATACTTGCGACCAGACTCCCACATTTGCCCTGCGAAAAAGGAAAACACTCCAACCAAAAATACCATCATCAAAATTTGAATCATCATCAAAGTATCCATTATTCTACTCCCACACAATCAATAGTTTGCTCATCAAATTGCTCATAAAGTTCTTTGGCATCATCCATTGATGCCCAACTTAACAATTGACGACCAATATCTTCCCAATCCAAATAACCTTCATCAATTAATTCTACAATTTTATCACGATAATCAATCATAATCAACCCCAGTCCTTAAAATCACGAAGCACAAGTTCGTTATGATCAAACCCGGCATTGTATGCCTCAAGTTCTTCTGTAGTGAGCACTACCACGGGTTCTCCGTTGTATGATCCATTTGGGTAATAGTGTGGATCTCGTCCACGTCCATAATATGAATCAGCGGCACCGCGATCAAACGGTGAGCCATGATATACAGTATAGGTTTTTCCCTTGTAGGTTTCAGTATATGCTTCCATGGTATGTCTCCTTATCGACGACGTTTAAATTCTTTAGTAGTGGGTTGTTCTGGAATCTGGTCTTGTTTCACCGTAAATTCCAATCCAGCCGCTGAACCAACATACACATTGTTGGCTTTATGATACTGCATACTCATCTTGATTGCGTTGTTAATCACTACCTCTAGAAATGATCCAGGACGGTGATTCATGATTTCTGCTTCAACATTCTGATTTTTGTCTGTGCAATGTAAAGTTACGTTCATTACATGCTCCAGTATGCTTCTGAACTAGGTGAGCAGTAGTGCGGAGTATCGTAACGCTCTTGAAATTCCTTGCCATTCATTGCGTTTTTGCGAGTTACAAAAGTGTCAACTGCTTGTACACGGAATTTAGGTTCTGGAAATTCCTTTACATACATTGCTTCTAGAAAGTCCTTGTCCAACCCTTGGTGGTCCTGTGTGGCAAGCAGTTTTTCGCCAGCCTTGGTGCGCTTGTCCTGCTTGTATACTTCTACGGTTACATAAAGTTCTTGTGCCATGTTGTGCTCCTTGTTGTTAAACTATGTGCATAGTGTACTCAATTTCGCTAAAACAGTCAACCACTGTTTGCACAAAAGTTTTTTATGGGGCTATAAGCTAAAATCAATGACTTACTGCATTAATTCCATGAGAACCCGGGCTTTTTCACTTATCCACACCCGGTGCCGTTCCCGATCGATGAACCAATCAGGATTCATCTCAATATGCCCTTTGGTAAAGGGATCATATGGGCGGCGTGCCCAGTGATGCTCAACTCGCCATGAGTTATTCCCAAACATTTCTTGTAGAAATTCACGTTCTTTTGCAATTTCACGGCGCCAGTAATGGCTGCGGCTTAACTGGATAAAATAGTCATAACGATTGCCCAGTGCATGCCGCTTGGTGGCTTTTTTCCACTTTTTCATATAAAAGAACATTCAATTACGCAGCCTGGTTAAACGCCTCTGCAAGTTCTACCAAGTCGTTGTTGTGATAGCGATCGATCACATGCCACACACCATCAAAATCCTGGAGGTACAGGTATTCGCACCAGGATTCTTCGAAGTATTCAAGCAGTTCATCAGTGGTAGTGAACTCACGGGCATCTACATTGGTTTCGCCGCGATCACGCTTGTAAAAAGTACAGCAAGTGTCTTTCCATTCCTGAGCATCTACACGCTCATCAAAGTCGTGCTTTTCGCCAATCTGCGCACCGAGCGAGCTCATATCGCCCTGCTCGAGCAGTTCTGCTACACGGCTGCGATCCTGATAAAACTCGTTGAGAATGCGTCCGTTGTGTTCCAGGTAGCCATCCCAGTGGCAGTATACACTTTTGATTACTGCGTTGTTATTAGCGTCTGCGGTGATCTGTGCAATCATGCTGCGAGTACCCATTTTTTAACTCCTAAATTAATAACCAAAGTCGCATGCGGCAACTTGTTCTGACGGTGCCCATTCGGTAGTCTGACTATCCCAGTCCACAAGCTCTACCAGGTGTTGCTCATCAACATACTGGGCAACTTCCCAAACACGGCCCATGTATTCTACAATTTCACCCATTTCGTATGCCTTGATGTACATCTGCTAATCTCCGGTTAAGCGTCAAATGACAGTGATTGGAAGTCTTCGTCTGACCATTCTACTTCATCAGTAGTGTAGTCATCTGTGAAATAGTTGTCAACATCTACGTAGTCCAGGGTGTCTACGATTTGGTTTTCATCATCAAAGTTGTAGTAGTCCATGCTATGTGCTCCTTGTTGCTGTTGTTTACAGTAAGCATATGATAGCAATATTTCAGAGTCCGTCAACTCAGAAAACCACTTTTTTTGAATAAATTTTTTATATGCGTATTAAAGAAATTTATGGCCGGAAATCAATAACTTAGAGCTCTAAAATTTAGATTTCTCCACGTAATCTGCGTCGATATGTACCAGAATTAGCGTATGGCCAGATAGTCGCATTGATTTCATCCTCAAGTCTGGAGATAATCTTGGCATCCAGCTGATCCAGATCCCAAACCAAAACTGGTAATTTGTCTACATCAATAACGTGTTTAACAGGAAAATCTAATACTCCTGGCTTAACCCATTTTTTCTGCGTGGGATCAGTTGGGTGTGTGGCTTTTTCCCAATGACTGGGTATTTGTGGGCATCCACCAATAACATACTTACAGACCGCTTCTTTCCAACCTTCTGGAAAAGTATTTTTTGGTTCTTTCTTTTCACCAGGTGGCCCATATAATCCTGATAGGTCAACATCAAGTTTTAAACGATGTGTTCTGTGTCGTCCAATTACTGTGTTAGTTGCTGCCTTTCCAAAATAAAAATTAATTTCAGGCCAGATCCAGTAGAGGCCGCGATGATTTCCAGTTTCACGACGATTAATGGCACCTTCAGTTGTTAAGTATGGTTCAACCCATTCAATACCTTGCTTTTTGAAAACACCCATGATTAGATTCAGGTTATTGCTGACCTGAGTGGTGTCACTCTCAGTTATGATATTCATATAATGTCGTAATTGTTGTGCTGGGTTCATTTAACTATTTATAGAATCGCCAATTTTATACCATTTACTCCAGGATCCAATAAATCCGTGATCCACTGATCCTTGATTGAACCATTCTGGTCCAAGTTGTGTTTGTAGTTCATTCAATCCGGCTAACCAGATATCACGCTCTTTTAGATTTGAGTTAATGAACCAGTTGTCGTGATTTGTGTATGTTAGACTGCTGATTTTTTCAGTCTGCCATGTGTCAAGATCAAATTCTGGATACATCAACTGTTTGACCAGTCTGCCATATCTGGATGCGTACTTGGCCCATCCGCCCTGATCTGCATCTTGCACATAACATTTCAAATTGTTATTTGCTTCAAAAAAGTTTTTTAATACATGTCCCTGCTTGATTACCAGTTCTGGAAGGTCGGGTGTCCAATAAAAATACTCATCAAATTCCCACTCAGCACCCGATACTAATGCACCAGGACCCACTCCCATGTTTAAATTTAAATCCAAAAAGGTCATGTAATATGATCCATTTTTTAGTATGACTTTTGGTTTATCGATGCCAAAAATAAATCCCACCTTTTTTCCTGCATCCACCAGGTTCAGATGTGATCTTGCATTATGCAGTCGATTTCTAACCACAATACTTGGTGATAGTCTGGATTGCGTTTCAGTCCAGATCCAATCGGTATTTTTAAAATGCTTGACCAGATCTTCAGTCCAATCATATAACGTTATCTTGAACTTGTGTGTTTTAGAAAGTTCTTTTAGATAGGGCAATGCTACCAGATCAATTTCTCTGAAATTATTCTCAGCATCTCGTGTCAATGGCTTATCATGACCTTGGCGAGTACTAAATGGACCAAAACAAAAAACTTCATCTAGTGGGATATTGTTTTTAACGAATGTTTGCAGAATATTGGTGCTATCTGCACCGCCAGAAAAACTCAAAACCAGATGATCATACTTATTTCTGAGCTGCCAGGCACGCTTTTTGTAAAGTTCCTGAAGCGTTTCTGATGGTTCTGCTATCCAATTTGCGGCAGAAAATGATTCATCATTAAACCGGAATTCAGGATAGTGGCCGGAAGTTTTTCCGGCCACTATGGCCTGTACCTTGCTGTAGAATTTCTGGTTACCAACCTGGTAGTAACCACGCTTATCCCATTCTTTTTCAACTGCAGATTGCAAAGTATTAAATGTCACATTACTTCTGCGGTTGGATTACAGCATGCGCCGTGGGCATCCATTCATCACGCAAACGAACCAGCTGATGATATAGATCAGATGTTTTAGTTGTAGAAGTATCAGTAACTGCCCAGGCTGTTGTATAATAATTTTGGGCTTCATCAGATTCCATTGCTTTTAAAATTTCAGCATGGTACCAATCAGCAATTTCTTGATTGGTTCCTGGTGGCAAGAACAATGACCATGAAGCTTCAATTTCCAATCCTGGCACATAATCTTTCATGATATCAGCATCCAGTGTTGCAATGCGGTTGGCACCAGTATGCCCCAAAATCCGAACCTTCTCACTTTGTACTAAACTGCGAGGCACTGATAGCGGAACAACAGCAACATCAATGTTGTGTGCCGCTGCACCCAAGCTGGCTTTGGATGGACTCTGGTATTTGACTGCTTTGGCTTGTTCGGTTGAAATTCCAATCTTGTTCAGAAAATAACTGTAGGTAAGTAAATTAATACTACCACTAAGACCAAAATTCAGAGTATTGTTTGAATCTGCCTTCAGATAATCAATCAGATCTTGCGGGGTCTTAAATGGGCTATCGAAAGGAACCACAAATGCCATGGGCGCCTTCGCTATGGTGATAACCGGTACATAATTCATGGGGTCGCCATTGAGCTTGGTCGGATAAGCGACCGGAGCAGCAACAAATCCAGTGGCCTGAACTACTGACAGCAAATGTTGTCCGTCAGGATTTTGTTCAGCAAAATAATTCATTGCAACTACATTATCAAGTCCAGGTTTGCGTACCAGTGTGATCTTGGATCCAGTGTTTTGTTCAAACTGATTCCATACACCACGTACCGCAAACTCATTGCCGCCACCGGTACTCTGACCAACCACAATATTAACAGTTTTTGGCGGAACCCACTGAGTATCATTGGAACCACCAAACAACGATGAAAGCGACCAGGCAGAAACATTACTTGCTACGGCCAGGCCAAATAGCACGACTAAAATTTTTTTAAACATTATTATTTCCTCTTTATTAAATGTTAACGCGATGTTAGCAAAAAGAGATTGCATACGGAACGGCGTTGTGTATTAATAATACAATAAAGACATTACTATGTCAAGCGTCGTTTTCGAATCCGATGTCAACAGAACGTTGGCATTACATACAAAAGTTAATTATCTTTTTTCTGATGTGTGAATAAATTTTTTACTATCAATAGTATAGTCACACACAACAATACTGCACTGATTGGATGGGCAAAGAATGCCGAAACATCTCCACGGGCAATAATTAATGTTTTTCTTAAATTATCTTCTATGAGTGGACCTAACACAAAACCCAGCAGTATCAGTGTTAATTCAAATCGCATTAATTTTAACAGATATCCAACTACACCAAAAGCAGCAACCATGATTATATCAGCAATGCTGTTGTTAATACTGTAAACACCTATACCAATTACTGTAACGATTATGGGGTACAACAATTCGTACGGCATACTTAAAATTCTTATCCATACTGATATCAGATTGATATTTAAAAACAACAACATCACGTTACCTATCAGAAAACTAGCCACCACACCCCAAAACAACTCTGGTTGTGTTTCCATTATGGTAACACTAGGAACGATTCCATGCAGCATCAAGGCTGCCAGAATTAAAATCATGACAGCATCACCTGGAATCCCCAGTGTTAGTGTAGGCACAAAGGCTGATTGTACTGCGGCATTGTTTGATGATTCAGGTGCAACTAAACCCTCAACTGCACCTTTCCCAAATTTTTCAGGATTTTTGGATATTTTTTTCTCAACTGAATAAGCAACCAATGCTGAGGTTGCAGGCCCAATTCCAGGAAGGCTACCAAAAATACTGCCAATTCCAGCACCTCGAAGTGCTGGCCACCTGAATAATTTCCATTCTTCTGATGATGGTTTCATTGTGTTGTAATGAATGCTATTGATATGGTTACGTCTATTAGTAATGTTATTGATAACTTCTGCTAAACCAAACATACCCACTGTTATAACAGCAATATTGATCCCATCTGATAGCGCATTTAAACCAAAGTCATACCGGGGCAATGCTGTATTGATATCTATACCGATTAAGCCAAGAGCCAGCCCCAATGAGATTGCTATAAAATTTCTAATTAATGATTCAGCCGCAGTAGTTGCCGCCACAGTTAAACTGAGCAACATTATCGCAAAATAGTCTGCTGGTGAAAAAAAGAGTGCTGCCTGAGCAACCATGGGTGATAAAAATGCCACCACAGCCAATCCAACCATGCCTCCCACAAAAGATGCAATAGCTGTCAAAAACAAAGCCGGCCCTCCGCGACCTTTTCTGAACATAGGATACCCGTCAACACATGATACCGCAGTGGATGGAGTTCCAGGAACATTCGTGGTGATACTGGAAATGGAACCACCATAATTTGCACCGTAATAGATGCCTGCGAACATAATAATGGCTAGTGTTGGATCAGCATGATATGTCAAAGGCAACAACAACGAAATGGTGGTAAGTGATCCAATTCCAGGTAGCATGCCCACTAGTGTACCCACAGTTACACCTATTAAACAGAATAATAAAGCATCAAAGGTTAATGCGGTTTGTATTCCAATCAGTAATTCTGTCATATGTTAACTGGCAAATCTAATAATACTTTGAAAATCAACGCCGAGCAAACTGTGATTGCTGTGGACGCAATAATTTTATATCTTATAGTTGCACCTGGATTAGCATAGGCGCTGGTAATATATGATATCGGAAAGACTGTCAGTACCAGTCCAATTGTTTCAATCAGCACAGCGAACACAATAACAATAGTCACAACAACTAAAATATTTTTCCAAAGTACGGGATCCTGCATTTTGGATTTTGTGTTGCTGATTAGCAAACTTACACCCAATACAATAAGCAATGCTGCTACCACCATGGGGAAAAATCCCGAGCCCGGATCTGCAAGAGTTCCTAAACCGTACCCATGAGCGTAATATGCATAGATTAATCCTATAAAAACTATGAATATTCCGGTTAGCATATCACTGTTTATCTACAATCGACATTGATGCCAAGTTTTTCATCTTGCTCTCGCACATAATGTCTGCTGTATCAAGAAATGACAATGCCCATTCATTTACAACAGGATTAGGATAGTAATCGCTATGTGCTCGCAATTTTTGTTTCTTACAACCTTGCTTTAATAACTGTTCCATATCAGGAAAGTCGTTATGTTCAAATCCTGTTGGTAAATGTTCATCGCGACTATACGAATAATGTATAACTGGCCGAACACCTCTCCACGAATCGACTATACGCTTATATCGATCATCGGTTGGTAAAATATATTCACCCGTAGCGACCCAGTGGTGGTGTATGTCGAGCACCAGAGCAACGTGTTTTTCAAGTTCAAGACTTGCGTCGATGCCCCAACGCATTTCGTCGTTTTCGATTGTGATTGTATTTCGTGCTTCTGTGGATAGTCTGGGTAAAACATCAATGATACCTTGTGGGCCTCGCTTGCCTGCGATATGTACATTAATCTTGAAGTCTTGCCATTCATTACCATACCCCATCCAACGAGCCATGTCTACATGATATTCAAATTCTTCAATACTGCGCTCTACAATATCATTGTTATCGCTAGCAAGAACAACAAACTGACCAGGATGAAATGAGATGCGAACATCAAGCTCACGAGCTGTATTACCAACTTTATTAAGTGTTCTGGCTGCGTATTCACGGACGTCTGGCCGGCACCAAAAATAACACCAAGTAGGCTCAGTATACATAGGGAGTATATCTGAGCCAATACGGACCATTCGGTATTGTTCGGGTAAACTTCCAACATACTCAATTAATTTCCTTGCCGATTCAACATTGTGCACCATGATGTCCCAGAGCCTTTCTTCTGCAACATCACGTTTTTGCTCATTGAGCCATTTTACAGTAGTACCTCGTGTATTCAATGGCCGTTGTAGGTCTTCTAATACTTTCTTTTTTTGATTCTGATCAGGATGCATGTATTTGCATGCAAATCCGATCCGGCCATTATAATTCAAAGATATCATTGATATACCAAACTATTAAGTTGAAAAATTTAGTATAACGCTATTAGTTTTCAAAGTCAAATTTACATCAACAGTAATTCTTGCTGTTTTGCGTCAGATAATGATAATTTTTCGATATCATAATGATCTCCTTTATGATAAATCCAATCATCAAAACATTCCACAATACGACCTATTTCTGACTCATGCTTATGCCATCCAATAAATGGCACAATTCCAGACTTGGGTTGTCCGTGGTTTAAGAAAGTAACTAGCTTGACATTGCGTGAGGTTTTATCTGATTTATTCAGATATTGCATGATCACATCACCTGATAATTCATAGGCATCCACAAAAAATTCATCTGGCGAAAGAGACTCATTCGCAATTAATAATACTGTTTTTCTATTTTTTGATTGCAAACACGCATCACTACTGATATTGAATGAACCACACAAATATGATGTTAATCTGCTTCTGCGAGCAGGGATATTCTCCTGGCCCATATATAATGCACCCTGGTTCCCAGCCCACACCTGCCGTGTATTAAATGAACTGATTTTGAGCTCGTATTCAACAATCTCACCATTTTCTACGCCCACTGCATCATAACCGTGTCTGGAAACTGCTGGCAAAAGACCAAGCAATATGGCCGGAATAATATCGTTAATGTTCCTGATAATTTTATTTCCGTGTAACGGTTCATCAAAATCAACAACTTTAATGTACGGCAATATGCAAAAGACAGATTGATGGTTTCTTCGTGCGGTTAGCACGAGATTGGTATTGTGCTCAATACGTTTTAGTATCTGATTATTTGTCAGGTTCATTTGAATGGAATCCGTCTTTCCAGTGATCGCCGCCCAGTAATGTTTTTATTGCATGGCATTCCATACACAAAGTACGTAAATTGTTGCGATGATTTACGTCGGTATTTGAATATTTGTCCTTTCCGGCAGCACTGATGTGATCAACATGTAACATCATGTTTGCTAGAGTGCTTTTTAACGGTTCATCAAGATGCGCTAGTTGAGTGTTGGTCTTGGGATCATGGCCGCATTCTTCACAATAATCTTTTTTCCAAAAACTCCATTTACGATCCAGGCGGCCAGGCCCACCATATTCTCGCATGCGCAGTTGATGCGTTCTGCAGAGCAATCTGCTCCCAGGTCCCTTGTACAATGTTAAATGCTCATCGCAACCTGGTAAAGTACATGTTGATTTCGATCTTTTTTCAACTACATATTTGCTAGAATACATTTCGTCATGATCAGGGTCACGAGCCCTGGATACTGCAATTAATGTGTCTAGACCTTTACTCATAAATTCCTTTGGTTAGGATATTTACATCTCAGATCAGATCTATTGACGTTTCAATGCCATTCCAGTGACCAGAAATACCAACCAAGTTAACAGTATCGTCCAGACCATCATCCAGAGACTGGAGTCCCTGATTTACAGATTCAACATATCTGGGATCCACAATTATATTTGAAAAATCCTGTACTGTGGTTTTATGAGTCCAGTTTGCGATCTTGATCGCAATTTTTTGCTCGGGGATAATGTTACGAAGATTCATAGTGGTTTTTCCTTATTTTGTGTTTGGAATCATGCGATGGGGATCGCCATCGTGTTCTGGCATGATCCATCCGATGCGCTCTGGATAACGATCTTGGAAATTTTCACCAAGTTCATCCCAGGTGTGTCCTTGTGCAACAAACGCATTTGTGTTTACATCATACGCAAGAATTGTACCACATTCGCGCTCCACACGCATCCGAATGTGATTTTTATCAACTGCGTCCATGATTTCTTCTTCAATTTCTGCAATATCGTCAGTATCATATTTGTACATGACTTCTACTTTGACTGATTTCATCAACCAACGCACAGCAATATAGCCTGCAAAAATACTCAGAAGATCTGCCCAGGTGAGAGAAAATTCCATTATATATCTCCGTATATAGAATTTATAAAAAAGGGGCTCCGAAGAGCCCCTGTATACGGTCTAACTTAACAGAGGAGGTTTGTCAAGTTACTAAAATGATCAAGTTAGACCGATGCCTTCGCACGTGAACCACAAATGTCACGGGCTGAGATACTGTAAGCCGTGCGGCCTACACTATTCTTTTCAGTGCGTACAACCAGGCCCTTGTGACGCAATTCAGTCATTCGAGCACGAATGTTCTGAATACCGTAAGTTGCACGAGCCTGCGCAGCAGTGATTGAACGACCGGTACCACGCAGGTAATCGTGGAGAAAACGGTTCTGTGAAGTTGAGAGCTTAATAAGTGCCATCTTAAAATTCCTTATAGCAAGGGTTAAAATTAATGTTACATGTTCAGTACAATACTAAACATACTGCGTATTATACACGCACCCCAAATCATTGTCAACTATTATTTTTCAATTTTTTGGGCATTGTTCCCGGACTTTTTTCCTAAACAATCCACATATTATACTTGGTTACATAGTCGATGTCAATACGTATAAGTTGTTGAATATGTTGAATTTTTTTGTGGGGATATAAATTTTATTAATGATGCATCGAAACTTTTGATCAATTCAAACGTAATTTCTGCATTCAAAAATTGCCCCAACAGATCAGTAGCATTTAACTGAAGCATGATTTCGGATATTCTGATATCTTTAAACGGAGTCCAGGTAAGAGTATTTCCAATATGCCAATGCTGGAAATCATTGACATTTACGTCAAGCAAATATTTTTTCAGAGAATATTCACTATCAAATGTTTTTGACGGATTTCTAAATATCTGCATATTTTTGTCTTTTAGAAAATAATCATGATGATAATGGTTTGTGTGTAATTGATTTATGATATCAATATCGTAAAATTTTGAATATAATGAAATAGCGGCAGGTCCTCTGAACAAATATTCATCACCAGGTGCACCTGAAATCAAGATGCTTGGTTCTTTCCAATGATGAATTTGTGTATAACCCCAATAATTTTTTCTTATATAACCGATGTTTTTTCGTGTAAATTCATCATACGCAAAAAATTCATAATCCACCAGATCATACTGAATATTTTCGTGATTGAGCAATGCCATCAATAAGCCAGTGTCAACACCGCCTGTGAAAAATAATTTAGGCGTAATGTCTGAATCTTTTAAAAACGATGTTTTACTGATTAAAATTTTTCTTATTTCTGTGATTGCTGTCTGTAAAGAAATTTCAGTTGTTGGAACATTATAAGGCAAAGTATAATTTGATTTTAACTGCCAATCTTCTATTTCAACACAACGATCATTGTGTAAAAGTTCACAGTTAGTAAATTTAATGTTTCCCAGATTGGTTAATATCTTTAATTTATCATCCCAATATAGTGGATATGATCGAGTGATATCATGTATTAACCCAATGGTCTGATCAAATTCGACTTTCGTAAAATTTCCGTGTCCAGCAGAATCCTGATATCCTTTTGCAAAACATTTATCGTTTTGATCCCATCCATTATCACAATTGAACCAGACGTCTTCATCAATTCTAAAATTATTAGGAAAACGATTGTCTGTTTTTTGTGATATGGAAAAGAACATTTTATGTGCGAGGTGTGGCTACTTCATCAGCGAGGCCAAAATCTACAGCATCTTGCGCACTTAAAAAGGTGTCAAATTTCATGGTTTCGTACAATTCATCGTAGTTCTTGCCCTTGCTGTTGTGCTTTACATACAGTTCAACCAGTCGCTTGTTTAACCGCTTTGCTTCATCCAAACTACGCTTCATATCCTCAAACTCTAGCTCTTGTACATGAACAGATCCAGAAGTACCCGGAGTTCCTGAACTTACACGATGGATCATTGTGCGTGACTCTGGGAGTACAATGCGTTTGCCTGGTGCACCTGCTTGTGCTAGGAAACTACCCATTGACGCTGCTTGGCCCATCACAATAGTACGCACATCACATTTAATATACTGCATTGTATCATAAATTGAAAGCCCAGCAGTTACTGATCCGCCTGGACTGTTGATATAAAAGTTAATATCCTTGTCTGGATCCTCTGATTCTAAAAATAGCAACTGCGCTACAATTAGGCTTGCTGAATGCTGATTAACTTCGGTATCCAGCATTACAATTCGTTCTTTAAGCAAGCGGCTATAAATGTCATAACTGCGCTCACCTTTGCTTGTGTTTTCTACTACAATTGGTACTAAATGTGGCATTTGTTTCCTTGTTTATGTAAAGTCTTCATCTAATGTAGTGGGTGCATCTAACAACACCCACCCTATTGATTTTAAATCGTCACGCACTTCGTCATCTACGTATCCTTCGCCTCCGGAACAATAATAGTCCATATAATCTTCATTTCTGTTGCGTATGTTGGCAACAAGTCCTCCAGCATAACGCCAGGAGCAGGCCCATGTTGTTCCTTTAATGCGCTCAAATAACTCGTCTTTGCCCCATTCTGTATTACACAGGGCAGCATACATCTTTTGCGCATATTCAGCATTTTGTTCAATTTTGTCGCAAATATGCCACGAGCGCCTAATATCTCGTTCCATGCTAGGTTTTTTAGGAGGATCTTGATCCATGTGAATATCGCCTATTGTAAACACATTATTATATATGTGTTTCTAATTATTGTCTATATTTTTGGTGAAGACTCCAGTGAGAGTATCCAGATTTATGTTCAAAATCCATACATGTCAATGCATTAGTTGTAATATTATTGTGTATTCTACATCGTGCATCACCAGGCCATTTTAAAAACAAACCTTGCGAATGGCTTGCATGCCCTAGTCCCACTTCCCATGGATAACATACACACCATTCTTCGGTAAATATCAAACTCTTGCAATTATAACAAGATGCTTGCACTGGAGGTGGCGGAGATATCCAAGTCATTTATAATAGTGTGGAATATTTCTTCCAAAATGGATATCATGATGTTCAAAGATATCCTTCCATTCGTAGAAGTTTACGCCGTGACCCGTGCGTTCTCGCTTACCTTGCTTGCGTCGAATCGGTGCCTCGATATCCCACTGCCACTGATGCACCATCTCATGTCCTAGCACAGCAATAAAGTATTGTTCGCACGGGAAGCGACCGTTAAGGTGTATTTCTGTACGAAATCCTGGTTCCTGATAAGCAAATGCCCAGGCATTAAATGTTGTTTTAGTTACAATCTTGCAAGGTTTAAGTTTGTTGTTGAAAATAAGTTTGTTCAGTGTGTTGTAGGTACGAGTAATCTTGTGTTGACTGGGAAAGTAGAGATTACGCCAATAGTCGGTCTTGCCCGGTACAGGCTTACTCATTGCTCGTGCTAGTTCTTTTACTTTCATATACATAGTGTATGATGTTTTTGCGCGGTTTGTCAAGCACTATTTTTTGTTGTATTTTTACAACAATTGTGGATAACTTTTATTAAATTTACCAAGATTTTATTAAAATATTTAAATTTTCGATATATTTTTTTAATATACGCATATAATGAATATAAATATTTGCACGTTATAACGGAGATTAAAAATGGAAATTATTATTATTGTTGCTGTGGCAATCGCAGCATATTTGGTTTATTCAATTGTTCGTGAAAAAGGCACCGGCCTTGACTTGAACAATGATGGCAAAGTAGACGCCGCGGACCTCAAGGTTCTGGGCGCAGAAGCAAAAGCCAAGGTAGAACAAGTGGCTGTGAAGGCATCTGCCGCTGCTAAGAAGGTTGCAGATGTTGACGGCGATGGCAAAGTGACTGCTAAAGATGCAAAAACTGCCGTTAAGAAAACTGCCGCCAAGGCCGCCAGTGCCGCTAAAGCTGCTGTTAAAAAAGCACAGCCAAAGAAGAAAACTGTTGCTAAGAAGAAAACTGTTGCTAAGAAGAAAGCAACACCTAAGAAAAAGAAGTAATTTAAGTTATTTCCAAAAACAAAGCGGGCCACGTGCCCGCTTTTTATATGAGCAATTCCACCACAGATTCAACTGTATCACGTGTTAAATTTTCTAACCCATCAAAATTCTTAGCAAGTTTTGTTTTTTTACCATAATTGACTAATACAAACTGCGTGTTTGGATTATCGTTGATGATTGATTTGATGTTGTGTCTATATGCTTTAAGGAACCGTTGTTCAATGATATCTAGTGTTTCATCAACTGGTGTTAAATCAAAACCCAACATTAAAACAATATCGTGAGTTGATGCTACCAGATTCATCAAGATAATGTCTTCCTTATTGGCAATAGCATTATCTTTAAATTCACCCTCGAACAATCTGACACCAATCGGACGACCTAGGTCAATGTATTGGTCTTTAGGAACGTAAAAATGAGTAACAGCATGAAATGCACGATTGATCATCTTCTTAGCTTCGTGTAAATCGTAACAAACTGTATTGTCTGATTGGTACTCTCTCCATTTAGACAACGGTCCCCATATTGGACCCACGCTTGTAAGAACTTCGTGCTTTACAAAACCTACTGGAATATCCTGTGATAATACCCAGCAAACGTTCATTAAGAAATACTCGCGCTAAGAGCTATCCAGTTAAACCCGCCTACGCACATCCACGCAAACACAGGATTTTTAGGTCCAACATTAATGTTAAATACTATATCGCCTTTGCTACCTGAATAACCTGGAACATCAGACCCGTGGCTGATGCGTTGTTTGCCAACTTGAAGTTGATCAATAACAACCAATCCATCATCTTTAATAGTAATATTGCCTTTTCCGTTAACACCAATTTCTAAATGTTGTTTACGGTTTGTGCCAATGAACCCCGTGCGTTCTTTGCGTTTACCTACTGCAATTTCAATTTCTTCATCCCACACGCTCAATGCTGAACTTGGTTCACGTGTATTAATGCCCAGTCTCTTGTTAGCGACAAACACAGTATTGTTGAAATCTGCTTCACCAAAGACGGTTAGTTCGCGCAAATTACCCACCGACTGTAAAGAACTGTCAGTGATCGATGCGCTCAACTCGTTGTTATTGACTAAAAAATTGCCGTTAATTTTAACCTGCGCAAAATCAATACCATTGTTTTTGGCAGTATCAAGAACTTCTTCGATCAATGTTTCTTTAACGTTAATCGTAAAGTCTTTAAAGACTTTATTACCAATAGCTGTCTTTAAATTATCCCATGCACGAGCGTCCGTATTGACATCGCCCTTGACGACCAAGTCGCCGTGTACTGACAATGTTGATGTGGTCAATGATTCTACTGCCTGAATAGTTGTGGCAACAAAATCATGTTCAACAACAACAGCACCATTCATCACAGTCAGTTCAGTTACAGTTGATTTATCGTCAATACCATTGAACTGGATTGTCTTTGCATATTCTTTAAACAATTTTTCAACTGATTCCAGAATTTTTTGATCTATGTTAATTGCTTTTAGGTCTTTTTCTAAACTGCGTAGAAAATGTGCAACTGCACTGTTTCGTACATTTGAAACCCATTCACTATTTGTAAATAATTTTCCTACATAAGTACCAACGCTAGCGTTAAGTTCGCTATTAATAACTGTTTGAATTGCGTCTTCACTAACTAAATCTTTAATGCTTTTAATACTGCCATTTTCAAATAAGTTTTTAACTGATTTTTCAACAGTACTTAAAATTTGAGCCATTGCTTCATCATTACTAAATTTAGCAACCACACGCTGCTGTGCAAAGTCAATTATAGAAGTTTCAACAGAGTTGAGCCAATCTGCACTATCTAATAGTCCAATAATTTCATCATTAACTGATTTAGAAACTTGATCGCGAACTAATTGTTCTAGCTCAGCAGTATTAAGCATGTTCTCTCCATAAGTCTAGTGTAACGCAGTGAAATCCGCCGCCAAGTGTTCGTGAATGACGTAGTGTGTGCGGAACAACTGTAACCCCACGCTTCTCAAGTTCACGATGTAACTCTGTTTGAGCAGCATCGACAATAATAGTGTTAGGGTCAATACTTAGTGTATTTATCGCAATCCATTTTGATGCGTAAGGGTAATTATGGAAGGATTGTGGCACAACGTCATTAACCCAGATAATATCCCATCCTTCTAATGCACACGGTAACTGTTCTGGCTTAACCCGATGTCCGTTAACTATGGCCAGCCCTTCACGCACTGGAGAAATAGTCGAATCAATATGTACACCTGCGTAAAAATTTACAAGCTCAATATCAATTTCAGGAAATTGCACCCGCAACCATTCATATGCATCTCGATTGCCTGACGCAGATTCTAACATAATCCATTTGTCGTTTAATCGAGAGATATTAGCAGCATCTAACACCATACCTCTTCCTCTCGGCATGCGTAGGCGGCAAGGCATACAATTAGGTAATATATCCTCATATGCTTCACGTTCCATATCACGTGCCGGATACATCATTACAGGATCTACTACTGTATCGCCAGCAATTAACCAACGATCTCGCGGGCAATAATTGTACATACCGCCCAAGTTAGGAAAGTCCATATCTCTTGGACGTAATACTTCTACCCCGGCCTGTTCTAAAATGTTGCACAACCCTAGTAGGTCTTCATTTGCTTCATCTATGATCCGTTGTTCTACAGGTCCGTTCGGCGGCGGTGTTTCCTTCCAGGGTGCGTCTGCCATTTCTTTTGAAAATACAGGATCATGCCCTGGCCAGTTAGCGTTGTTAGCGGTACCAACAACAATAGTTTTTAAAGGATCCCATTCGTTGTAGGAGTGAATCTTCATAGTGTGACTAATCCGGTTAATTGTAATGTATAACGATCAGTGCTGCCAATATTAGCCGCAGTATGCGGGCATTTCTCAGTCCAAATAGCGTAATCGCCGGCTTTCCAATTTGTAATTGCTTTGCCAGCCATGTCTAAATAATGTCCTTGCTGCCAATCTTCCATCATTACTAACGCACGAACAACGGTTTTGCCTTTTGTATTATGAATCTTCTTAAATCTATTAAATGTATCTACATGCTCTGGTAAAATTACACCCGGTGTCATTTTATAAAAACTCCATGATAAATGCTCAAAATTAAAAACTTCTTGGAATTTTTTCATATTCATCCAGGGTGGTTCGGGATTCTTCATGTCATACATTTCACCAGTGAAATGCTCGTGCGTAAATCCCATTTTGCGCCACATTTCTGTGTCTGCAGGATTATTAAATGGTTCGCGATGATAGTCTAATCCGCGGTGCATTTTATCCCACCATGGATCAACATGGCCCGCAATCCACATATATCCTTTACTGATTTCTGGTATTGCCATAATGTACTACTTTATAATCCTCGTTGTTAATATCCATGTCTCTCCACGGATCAACAATTACCGAGCCTGCTGGGATATCTGTATAGAACCCATCAGTTAAATCATCGTTTGAGAACTCTGTAACATAGCCATATGTAATTTGACGGTTATGTGCTAGCAATAATACCACAGGTTCATCAAGCGTATCAACAACATCTGTTTTATTGTCTGCTAAAGGATCCAAGTAAACTACGGGCAACCCTGCTTCTGCTACATAATGACCAACTAGTGTCGAATATGAACCAATTGTGTATTCTACATTAGGCTTATATGCTTTACCGTGAATAGCAACGGTATTAATACCTTCTGATTCAGCTTGCGCTACTAGGAAGTTAGCCATGTTCTTTGCTTGAATTTCACGTGCGCCCATGATAGTTGAGAACATATCATAACCTAAATCATATTCTTGTGCTAACCAACGTAATGCAATATTATCGCGTGGGTGGCATGCCCCTGCATCACCCATTCCAGCAGTCATATACTTTGGTGATTGCAAACGAATCCGTGCATTAGCAAGCGCATCAGTAACAACATCAACATTCATATTGCCAATCTTCATCGCAAAATCCTGAATCATGTTAGCAATACCAATTTTAGCACTAATGTACGTATTATAGAAAATCTTAATACCTTCTGCTTCCTCCCATGTGCCACACTCGTAGCGTGGATTGTTCTCCATAAGAGGTTTATAAATGTCAATAAGTTCTGCTACACGTGGATCATTGCCGTCTTTACTGCCGATAATAACCATTTCTGGATTTACCATATCCCACTTCACCGAGCCCATAGCAATCAAATATGGATTATAAATCAATGTATGATTGTCTAATAGATGATCAAACTCACGACGTGTTGTTCCTGGCAATACTGTTGATATCAATACAATATTTTTACTAGCATCCGCACATTCATTGATTTGTGTTAATACATTTTTAACATCATCATAACCAAAGTCTTTTGGTTCTAAATGTGCGCTTGGTACCGATCCATCATAACACATACTATGTGGCGTTGGTACCGCAATAAAAATCCAATCTGCTGCCCGCACAGTTTCTTCCACAGTCTCATAAACTTTCACACTGTTACTAGTTCGTGGGTAAATATCATAACCACATGTTTCGTACTTAGTGGCAAAAACTTCAGCACAGTCAAGACCAAGTTTACCTAATCCAATAAATCCAATAGTAGGTTTCAAAATATGTTCTCCGTTGATAATTTCTATGACTATTTAACACACACTTACGGGTGGCCCAATAAAAATTGTGATAATTTTTTATATGCATTCAATAATCATGGTGACCGAAATCTCTGGAATTTGGTTGCACTATGTGATGACGATTTGGTTCTGAAAAGAACTCAAGATCTAAAAATTGTGCCGTATTTTGGAAGGATATATCTGTTTGATCAAGAGCCGATCGATTTTAGTTCTTACTATATCAATTACGAATCTGTATCTGAGGATCGGAAAGAATGCTGGTTATATTCTACATACGATGAGCATTTTGCGCATTTGTCCAGATTCAGACAGTTTTCATTATTTCTGGCAACGTTTAAATCGCCAATTATTTGCCATAGTGAATCAAATAGTGCTGAGATTAAACTTTTGGAAAAGCATGGATTTATCCCTGTTCATTACTTTTATCATGGATTAGTTAGCAGAGATTGGTTCAGGCACTGGAAACACTATGTTCCAGAATTTAATAGTGATACAAAAAGATTTGGGATATATGCCAGAGATGCGGCTGGATCCAGAAAATACAGAATAGATGTCCTTGATTCACTCATTGATATGCACGATCAGGTATATTATAAAATACAACCAAAAATTTATGAGCAAATACAGAATAAACCAGAATGGAAAGTCTGGGATCATGCTGTTGCTGTGCATGAAAGTCATGCAAGTGCATCTATTTCCTGGAACGATTGCTCTAGATTCCAAATACAACTTGTGGCGGAAACACTATTTGACACAAACAAGGTTCATTTAACTGAAAAAGTGTTTAAACCCATAGTCATGAACCAACCGTTTATATTATTTTCTGGACCAAAAAGTCTAGAGTACCTCAAACAGTATGGATTTAAAACATTTGATTCTTTATGGAATGAAGACTACGATACGATTACTGATAGCCAAACACGACTTCATGCAATCATTGATCTAATAAAAACATTGTACGAACTTCCAAAAGATAAGTTTGATAAACTAATGGAAAAAACCAGATCAATAACAGAATACAATCGAAATCACTTTTTTAGTGATGAATTTGAACAAATCTTACTCAATGAATTACACAAAAACATGCATGATGCGCTAAATCTACAGAATGATCAATTTTTAAACTTTACACATTCAGTAATATTTGATCAAAGAGACTATCTGTATCAAAAAACTGGGTCGATTCCTGATATTGCGAAGCACTCTAATATTAATATTTTGGAATATTTAAAAAATCATCATCCTGATCTGGCTGATCGGGTATACAAAAAATACAATCACCTTTTTTAATATACGTACATAAATAAATGTAGAACATACAAGGAGTTCGCATGGATTTTTTAGCCATTGTTGGTGAAGTCGGTTTTCCAATTGCTGGTGCGCTTGCCGCAGGATATTTTGTATTACTTACTGTTAAATTTATTCTAGCAGGTGTTACTGGTGATGTTAATGGTGTCAAAGGAATTATCCACGCATTGGATAACCGTGTTCAAACCATGAACAATGATCTAGTCAAAATCGACGCACTACTAAGTCATATTGTCGGCGTACGGCCAAATGTTGATCGTATTGCTGCAAACGAAGGTAAAGAGGACGCTCGCCGTGATTAAACATCGTGCTACTGTTGCTTATCTAGAAGCACAAAACAAATTAGAAGCACCGATGCGTAGAATGTACGGCGGTATTGGTTTTACTGTAGGCATTATGCTTGGTATTTTCATCGGAACAATGCTAGGACGATGAACAAAGAATGTTGTGATTTTACATTACTATTAGCAACCGGATTTGTTGCTGGCCTAATAGTTGGCTTTTTAGCAGGAGTTATCTATGGCTAACAACGACGATATTGAAGATTATATTGAAGTTCGCAAAGCAGAACATGCAATGAATGAAGAAAGCATGGACAAATCCTGGAAGGATGAGTTTATTGTTGCTGTGTTTATGCTTCCAATTATTATTAATTTTATTGTTCCATTATGGGATTCGACATTTACTATCGCAATGGCATGGGACAATCTAGCACGAGCACCAGAATGGTACCAAACCGTTGTTAGTATTCTTGTACTTGTTATTTTTGGATTAAAGGCTATTGTTTATAAAGTAGCCGACAAGTTATTTGATACTGGATCAAAACCAAATAGTGGCGGTGGTTGCAAGTGCAAGGAGTAATCAATGAATGAAGTAGCAAATCCAATTGTAGATGCAATTAATCAATACGGCTTCCCAATTATTGCCGCAATAGGTCTCGGGTACTTTGTGTACTTTATATGGCGTTGGGTAACAGACGAAATCGACCCTGTTATTGGCGATACAAAGAAAACACTTATTGCACTAGTGGATCGTATCCGCATGTTAGACAATGACATGATCCGCTTAAATACTAAATTAAGCATGGTGTTAGAATACTACGGCAAGCACGGTAATCTAGACCCTAAAGACGTCCAAGAAATTACAGACTTATACACATCTGTAAGCAAGCAGTTTGACCAAACCAAAGTAAAAGAACGAAATTTACATAGACAAGCAGAAAAAGCAGCAGTTAATGATCCTCCACCTAAAAAATAAATAAATTAGATGAGAGAGGTGCTAATACCTATTATATTTTGTTTATCTTCAATGGCTTACGCTGGTCAGGATGTTCAATTCGTTCAGAAACCAGACTCACAGTCAATAACTATCACTTGGATTACTGCTGGCGATATAACTAAGCATTGTGAAAATGTTGGATTACCGTATAGATATGACGGATGGTTAGGTTGTGCTACTGTATCAGTGGATGGCAAATCATGTGTTGTCTATACCAATAAGCACACTTCGCACGAGATATTTGGACACGAAATACGTCATTGTTTTCAGGGAAACTTTCATCCCTAATTATTTTTCAGTAGCAATCCATTCGCCATTCCAGCTCTTATCTAACTTCATGGTCTTCATTAATTCGCAACGTTCAATCCACATATCATAATACTTGTCCATCTGGCTATCAAACTCGCCTTTTAAGCCCTTACACATGCCAATTGCTCGATCAAAATCTTGATTGCGATATGCTTCGTGCATCTGTTCATGATAAGGCTGTGACATCAGATATTCTGCCGCAGCACCTGGATCAGGTATACGCAATGCAGTATAGATAAAGTCGGGTGTTGATTTACCTTTGGGTTGTAGGTTATCCAAGAACAAATAGAAGAAATCGTCTTTGGTTCTGCGATATGTTTCTGCACCAATAATACATAAGACACCGTAAGCCTTACAACGTGCTTCTAGTCTTGCTGCTGTAGATACCATGTCGCCTAAAATATCATATGAGTGTCTTGCTGTGCTACCCATTTCGCCAATAAAGCCTTCGCCCGAGTTGATACCAAAGCCCATTGCTGCCGGCGGCAAGCCATTTGCTTCTGCTTCCTTAGTATAAGCATCAACAGCGTCTAGCATTTGTAGTCCTGTTTCAACAATATTGTATGCGTGATTATCGTCTTCAATTGGCGCACCTTGTATATGCATACTAGCATCACCTACATACTTAATAACCATACCATTGTGATTTAGAATAGGCTGTGTAATGGCGTCCATATAACCATTCATATAATCACCCAAACCTTTAACGTCTGCACCAAAGTGTTCGCCAATAGGAGTAAAGCCACGTAGGTCTGAGAACATAACACTTACGTCTTTCTTAACACCCTTCTTAATTAGGTCTGGATTTTCCTGTAGCAAGCGTACAACTTCTGGAGAACAATAGCCAGCAAACTGTTTCTTGATTGCTTGTTTTTCTAGGAACTCACGTACAAACTTAATACCGTATGTGTGTAATGCTACAAGGATAATAATTGCAAGTGGACCTGTAGCGTCTAACAAAAATAGTTCTGTGTTGAACATATACATTGACGCAGGAACAACAGCACCACCAAGAACAACAGTTAAGCCTAGTCCTACCCAAGTCCAACGTGATACTAAGATTAATAATAGTCCTGCTAAAAATGCAGCAGGTATTTCAAATGTATCTGCCCAGTATGGACGTTGAATGTTTGTTTTATTAAACATTGTTCCTAGCATTGCTGAGTGAACTTCGCCAGGAAATTTTGCTCCTAATGCTGTAGGAACAGGGTTAGCAATGCCTGCCGCAGTAACATCTACGATAACTACTGCGCCGCCAAAGTCTGCAGGCATATTGGTTACGCTAACCTGTTTGCTACGCTGTGCCCAATCAATCCAAATACGTCCCATTTCATCAGTAGCAATAGGTCCGTGACCACGTATTCTAAATTTATCAATACCATTAGGTGCTAGTTTAACATCAAAACTAGGTTGTCCTGCAATAACACGAAGTGTTTCAAGAGCAATACCCGGATACACTAAATCACCAACCACAGCAAGTGCTGGTAAT
>Ga0208795_1000276_pt1 | contig 26028 bp, 48 predicted proteins | sample CB_VirMetaG_6_FD_184541 | JGI IMG/M metagenome (GOLD analysis project Ga0208795, IMG submission 184541) | Freshwater to marine saline gradient viral communities from Chesapeake Bay - CB_1508_2 Viral MetaG (SPAdes) (version 4) | ecosystem: Environmental > Aquatic > Marine > Coastal | place: USA... | reverse complement strand
GACCTCTTCATCTTCCAGAACAAGTCTGTTGATCAAGAAGAACTGGCCAACCCAGAAGTCAAACCATCAGAGGGATGAATCCTCACCAGTGGCTAGGGCTTCTGCAGGAAGAGCAGGAGCTTCAATAGCACCAGCAGGCTTGAGAGATACACCATCGACCAGGCCGTACGCACCGTTGAGTTTGGCACCGTCTTGCTTGCTGTGGATGTTGATGTAATCAGTGAAGTAAGGATCCTCCATAATCTCCCATGCCTTCTCACGATCCTCATCGGGAATCGTCAGAGCTGACAGAGAAGTGAAGGCTTCCTCCTTGCTGCCATAGCTGGGACCAACAAACTCCTCGACGCAAACCACGGGAACGTTTTGCTCGCCACGGTTATCAACGATGAGTGTGGGACAGAAGGCACAAGTTACATGGAACTTGTTGTCGAAGGTCATCGCCATCATGTCCAGGTAAGTGCTCAGACACTTCTCCATTTCCTTACGGAATTCAGAGATGTGCTTGTTCATCTCCACACTGACCAGACCTTTGGTGGTCAAGACGATGGGAGCTTCGTGAGCAGGACGGTTCTCCTTGGTGAGCAGACGCACTAGGTACTTGGTCCGGGTGTTGTAGCGACGTGACTTACGACGGCCTTCAATCACCTCTTGCTTGTCCAGTTCGAATTCACGAACCAGGTCAGGGTAACGGTAGTTGCCATTGGCATCTTTACTGAAGTCACCCATGATCCGCTGCTTGCTATCCATCCCCTCTTCGCAGATGAGGATGTCTGAAGTGTGGATGAGTTGGAGACGAGGCTTGATGAAGAAGTGACCCATCTCACGCGCACCGTTGTTAAAGCGGTGGTTGTGATTCCAGATCACGTCTTCCTCATGGAAGTCTTCCTTCTGTGCTGTCCAGCGGCAAGCATTGACGGTTTCCATCTTGACGAAGAAACCACCATCGCCACCGTTAACCAGGGGCTGAAGGGTACCGAGAGGTTGAACACCAGTGACAAGCTCTGGTGCTTTGAACATCATGAAGGAGTTTTCACTGCGAGCAGTGATGGTTCCAGATGGTGCTGCTTTAGTAATTGCTTTGGTAGCAGGCATGGTTTGTGCGTAGTTAAGACGTGGCTTGTGGCATGGTGCTTTTAACGTCATCCCAGGACGGGCCAAGCTTAGCCATGGAAGCCGTCCTTGACTTCCTTAATTAAGGACTGCTGATAGTCGAACCACTCATCAGAGATTTCCCTCATGGCTGCAGCAATGGCACCTTCACCATGGCCACAACCCTGTAGGAACTGAGCAAAGTTACGTACTACCTTGTCTGTTGAATCCTCTTGGAATCCCATTGTGTAATCAACAGCGCCATCTTTCAGATTGAAAGTGAACTTGTTGTACACCACTGACTTGTCGATCTCGAACATCAGAAGGGTGCCTCTTCGAGTTCAGGAGCAGCGCCGTACTGACCAGGCAGTTCCGGTAGACCAGACGTTGCATTCCATGGATCGCTGTCCTCAGCAGTGCGACCACCCCAGAGAGGAGCCACCTTGTCAGAGGAGACAGTTGTAGAGGATTGCACTGTGCTGGTACCACCGTTGTTCACCTTGGGTGCCAAGGTCATTGATGCCAGCTTGATGCGTGTGTTGGTGCGACGCTCACCGGACTCTTTATCAGTCCAGGCATCGGTCACCAAGGATCCATCAATGGTCAGGCCAACACCTTTACGGGTGAAGTTAACCAGAAGCTCAGCGTTATTCAGCTTGTCGCTGGCTGAGTTCATTGCAAAGAAATTAAAGAGATCAGCTTGATTGCGACCGGTATTAACCGAGAGGCTTTGGTTGCAGATCATCAACCCATCAGCCGTCGTTCGGAATGCCCTGGAATCGTCTCGATCAATGTCTTTAACACATCGGCCGCAAAGCGTGATCTCATTAATGATGGGGAACTGATCATCGACCTGAGTAACAAGGCCCCCGTGGAGCGAGTACGTTCTGGATTCGAGGTCAAAACGGAGCTTTGACTTGTGGATGTAGACGAGCGCATTCTTCTTGAATCGAGAGAAGCGATCTGCTTGCTTTCCATAGATGTTGAGTTCGAGTTGAGTTGGAGCTTTGTTGGCGCCAACTGGAGGGAGAGCAACCAGGCAACGCATTGCTGTGTTGGTCTGGCTGATGAACACTTCCCGAGGATCTTCGAGAAGCTGAGCACAAACGTTGGCTTTGTTCATTAGTTTCGAGAACTGGTTTGATGGGCAGTTTAACGTCATGCCTGGGACGTGACATCAGTGCGTTTCCGCCCAGGTAAAGCCGACCCGAGAGTCGCCCTCAATCTTACAGCGGAATCCAAAGAAGTCCTGTGCTTGTGGGAAGGCAAGCAATGCTTGTTCTTGAACTGTTGCAGTGAGGTTAGGAGGACAAGACAATTGAACCTCGTCGTGAATCATGGCGTGTTGAATCCAGTCCACACCATGGACCAATCCAAGACAGTTGAGACTGTTATGCAGGTTAATCACAACCTGTTTCATAATCACAGCACCAGCAGCCTGGAGCAAAACATTAAGAGCTTTGAATTCGGATCGACACCAAAGAGCACGACCATCAAGACCACGCAAATAACCACGTTCAGTTAATGTCAACTCCAGATTCTGTTTAAGTTTCTTAAGGGCTGGTACACCATTCATGAATCCATTAATTGCAGATTTTCCCATATGACGTAGAACGTCTGGATTTTTTTCATTCGGATCAATAATGGTACCAGCTTTAACTGCACCACATCCATACAACATTCCATACAACAAACGCTTACTAATATCTCTGGTCTCTACACCAAACTGCTGTTGGTTAAAGGTGTGGATATCAATCGATTCATCTGTTACCAGATCTGCATACTGACCGTTGTCCCAGATAGCAAGATATCCAGCGAGGCAACGTAATTCAAGTGCCTTAGCATCAACACCAATGAGATCCCACCCGTCAGGAGCATGGAATAAATTCCGACATTCTTTTCCATATGGGGAGTAACCCGCTGGGACCTGACCCATATTTGGATTGCGGTGTGAACAGCGCCCAGTAATGCAACCGTTAGTAATAACGTCGCCGTGGATAGAGCCAGTTTCATTGTTGAATAGTCTGATCCAGGAGTTAGATCCATCTTTGATTTGACCAAGACGTTTCTTAATAAGCATGTACTCAGCCAATGGCTGTGCTTCTGGATACGGAAGTTGTTCTAATACCTCATCATTAAGGATTGGATTTCCTTTCTTAGTGACCTTCTCTGGTACCCATCCGTACTTTTGCCGGAGTCGATCAGCAATCTGGTCACGAGATCCTGGATTGAACTCTTCATAACTGACTTTGGTAAAAGGTTGTCCTTTGACATAGCCACGCTTGCTGTTGTTGACCTTGGGTATGAACACCTCCTCATGTTTGATGGGAGGGAAGATCTCTTTTAGATGTACCTCGAGTTCTGATTTCTTTGCTCTAAGGTCATCCACAAGATCAAAGCATGCATCAAGATCAAAAGGAAAACCTGCTCGAACTTGTCTGTTAATTGCCAAGGCAAAGTCATGCTCCAACCGGAGTGATGATTCCGGATAGTTCTGCTTGACGATTGCTTCCCAAAGTTTCTTGGTGACGTTAACGTCCTGGATGCAGTAGTCCAGCATCTCCTGAGAAAACTCTGAGAAGTCCTTGAAGTCGATCTTATGATCGGCCAAGCGCCATCCCCATGCCTTAAGTGATGAGGATCCACGTTGGTTCGCTGGAACCTGCGGATATTGTTCGTGGTCGAGTTCATCGAGTCGCTCCTTGGGCCAGATGAGTCGTGTGCAGATGAGTGTGTCTACGATGCGTGCTTTGCAGTCAAATGAATGCAGCTTTTGCAGAACTGGAATGTCATAGAAGATTATGTTGTGGCCAATGAGAACATCAGCGGTTGCCAGATGAGCAAGAGCATCAGCAACGCGATCAGGCCCATAAGCAAAAGTCTCTGCTCGTGTGATGTCATGGATAACCAGGCAATGTAGTTTCGTTGCTTTGTCATAAAGCCCATCAGTCTCACAGTCAAAGATGAGATACCGATCACTTTCGGAACTGGGCTTCATCACGAACTTCGAGTTCTTCACTGGCAAGGTCATTGTCATTCTTGTTAATCCACGACAAGATCTGCTGTGCCCCAGCCCTGTAAGGGTGAGAGAAGATCTTGCTCAGAGCTACTTCTGAATCTAATGGAATCAACAGGAATTTATTGTATTGCTTACAAGCAGTTATGGCATAGGGAATGCCCTCCTTGAAAGTAGAGATGACGTAAGACATAAGAAAACCAAGGACGGACAGATGTTATCCGATCCTTGGTTTATTGCAAGCCCCTTCAGCTTGTCTTCTGATTTGATTTGCCGTATCCCACAAATCCCCCTTCCTTCTTGCGTTGAGAAAGAGCTTTGCTTGCATCCGTACCAGCCCGCTGGGAGCCATGGACCAAGAGTGCGAATGACTTGTCACCAAGACAGTGACTGTCATCGTGGTCAATCTCAAGACCCATCTCCTCGGCTTGGTCCTCAGTGTAAACAACGTGTGCCACACGCTTGAACACGTCAGGGTATTTGGGGATGAGGTAGTCAAGTGTCCCACCGAACGATGCGGTGAAATAGAAGTTGGATGGGATCAGATCCCGGAGGTTGTACCACATACCAAGGGACTTGGTGTAGGCGTAGAACTTCTGATCAGGTCTGCCTTGGGCCACCATGATCCAAGCCTTCATGTAGTTCTCAGTCCAAAAGTCACCAGACTCATGGATGCGAACAAGCTTTTTGGGTGGCTGCATCAACAGTGAAAGGTCAATCAGATCACGGAGCAGCATGGCTTGATTGCCATTCATGTGGATGGTCTCACGGACCAGATCCCAGTTGTGCCAACGGGCTTCACGGACAGTAGGCCGTGTCTCTGCCATGGCAGCAAAACAACGGTAGTCACGCTCTGCTTCTACGCCTGTGTACTGAGGCAGATCAGTAATGGATCCCGTGGTGCGATCAGCAAATGTCTTGCACACACCAGCGTGAGGGCAGGCATACCCAGCAGGCAGGTTAAAGATCAACCGGTTCTTGAGTTTGCCGTTACCGGTGGAGAACTTGAGGAGTTTCATGAGTTGAATTGAATGATAAGAAAAACTAATCAGCAGTTTAAGGACTTGCTTAGGTCCATCTTCCTGATCGGGAATATCTCAGTGAGAGTTAAATGAATTGATTAATTCAATCATGTCATCATCTTTTGCGATTTGTGAAATTGCTACAAACGCAGTGTAAGCAGTCCAACCAGGGAAAATTAATCCCATAAAACCAAAGAAAAACAAAACAAAACGTCCCTTAAAACCCAATGCTTTAGCAAGAGTTTTACAAGAATCAGAAGAAGTCACGACTGTGTAACCTAATGAACAACATCATATACATCAATGATCATATACTTTCCGTATCAATAGATACTAAAGCAATGACGTTAGTGTATCGCGGTTGCAAGTACAACCAAGAAGAACAAGCTAAGAAGGACCAAGCCTGGTGGAACTTAGCCCACCGTCCCTGGCTCTGCCTGAAGTACCGTAACATCTGCTACTTTCCTTACGTCACCGGAGGTCAAATCAAATGAACAAAGCACTGATCGTCTACCTGGTTAACCAAAAGAAAAAGCTGGCACGCAAAGATGTGGAGTCCAAGCATGCCGTCACGGAACTAAAAAAACAAAGCGCTGCTACTTTTTAAAAGTTAAGAGTCAGCAAGGCGTTTCATGCCGTCGCCGTTCTCATCATAGAGACGATGGAGAGCAGCTAAAGCAGCGGTTTCCTTTTTAATCGCTTCTGTTTCTTCCTCCACTTGTTTGATACGACGTTCGATTGGTTCGAGCCAACTGTAATCAGACATGGAAGTAGAAACATCTAGTTGATTAAAAGAATAAAGCACCGCGACCTTCTGATCGCCACTTGTCTAGCTCCTCAGTCTTCTGCAAAGGCTGCTTCTCCAATGATGGGGAACTCTTTGCAGAAGATTCTTTTGATGGCTTCTGCGATTTCTCTGTGTTCGAGTTGGGTGCTTGGGTCACAACGGAGTTGGAGGTAGTGGATCCACGAACGAAGTGTACCGTTCATGAAGAGACGGGTCTGTGTCGAAAGTGGCAGGACAGACCTGGCACATTCTTTTGCAACCCCACTGCTAACCATCTCGCGGTAGAGATGTTCAGCGTCTTCATACAACTTGCTAATGCGGCGGTAATAACCACTGATTGCATCAGCAGACAGATCATCAATACTGTTCTGACGATTCTTGTAATCTTGACGACGCAGATGAGGAATAACAGCTGAGCCAAGCTCACTGGTATCTGCATAGCGCTGACTAAATTCCTGGAATGAGAAGGAACGATGACGAAGAATCTGAGGTGAGATTGCACGCGTCGTCTCGATCTCAACGCACATGTTTGCCATTTCGAACGGCGACCAGTGCTTGTGCTTAATCAGATACCGCAGCAACCGTGGAGCTGTGTCCATGTTGTCTTGGTTCCTTGGTGCAGATACCCGTGCCATCTTGACGATGAGTTCTTCTGCGTTGGGTGTTACCCAAGTTAAGTCAACGTTCATGAGCAATGCAGTAAGTACTGATAGCGCTGAGATGGATCAGTGTACTGAACAACATCACAGCCTTCGTAGCTGTCAACAACTTTGAATTTCTCCCTAGTTGTTTCTGGTTCAGATTCACCAAACACCATGTAAAACAAAAGAAGCAATAATCCTGTAAACGCAATCCCCCAGCTAATAGCTTGGACAATCATCCTAGTTCTGTGATCGATCATAGTCATCCTCGAAACGTTCGATGTCTTCTTCTGAAATGATTTCACCGCATTGTACCTCCACGACACGAATGTCCTGATCCTTTGCCGTAAGACGGTGGACAGATCCTTTCGGTATGTAGAGATGGGTACCTTCGTTGACGAGTTGAGTCCGGCCATCACACTCAAACAATCCTTCACCAGTTACAACGATCCAGTGTTCGGATCTGTGTTGATGGCGTTGGAGACTGAGGCGATGGCCTTTCTTGACATGGAGTTCTTTAACGAGGTAGCCACGGAACAAAGCAGTTTGTTCTGGGGTCAAGGTGTCATACCAACCCCAAGGCTTCTCAACTCTCATTCGACTTCAAATCCATAACCCTCCGATTGTAACTTCTCAAGTTGATCAGCAGGACAGATACGCATCTGTGCATGTTCAGTAGGAGTCTGGAGATGATCCCATCTAATCATGAGAAACTTCTGCTTGGCACCTGACTTGTTGGGCTTGAGCTTGACATCAACAACAGTGCCGTACCTCTGACCCCTGTACTTCTGGATCCGATCACGAACCTCATTGCGTACAGCAAAGATGCCGTGTGCTTTCGGACGTTCTGCTACGCGATCACCAATGGCATAGGTGTACTGACGCTTGGTACTCATTTGGGTTTCCAGAGTTGAAAGTGATTGCAGTCATACGACTCAGCTGTGTCGTACTCAGGGAAATCAAACTCGCAGTAACAACCATCCTTGTTGTAATGGCAGTCACTGCATTTGTTCAGTGCCTTGAAGTCCACCCCAGATGGGGGTGGTTCTACCCCAGGAATGGGTAGGTCTGCACCGAGCAGGTTACGCATTTGGTTAACAAGGATTTGATTTTGTTTGGCCTCTTGAAAGAAGTCATCACTTACTTCATGTGTTGTAATGCGGTGATTGCATTTGTCACAACCAAAGCGGCGGCGACGTGCCAATTTGCTTTTCCTGCTTTCGATAACTCGAAAGGAAAAGTATCCACAGTTAGGACACAATGAAAGGTCTGATTTGAAATCCTTGCCAGCCATTAAGGATCGATTGAGCTTGGTGAGTTATCAGTACGTTGTGCTTCTTCCTGTTCACGCATCTTGGCAGGGCCAGGTAGTTTATCCAGCTGGAGCGAATCAAGGATGTAGACCGTAGCCTCAGCACCCTTGATGCGCAACATGTCAGGAATCATTTGGCCAGGGTTCTCTAAGTAATAGTCAGTTAAATAGAGTTCACACATACGAAACAAAACATCAGACGGTAGTTCATCAACGATGTTGGCTACGCATGCATCAAGGACAGCAGGCCATGTGTGACGAGGTACAGCTTCCATGATCTTGAGAGCAAGCTCAGGATCGTATTGCTGTTCTTCTTTCACTTCAACATTAGACTCGTCTGTCTCAAGTTGAGATTGATCGTTGAGTTTCATAGAGAAGAGCCCCCGCTTACGCAGGGGTTTGAACATTCCGCTTGGATATTAGGCAGGTTGGGCTGCTGTGTCCACCACTTCCTCTAGAAGTCCTGACTCCTTGAGGCGATCCAGCATGCCGCACATGATGGTGGCATGGGCATGGGTTTGTTCCATGAACATCTTGGCTCGCTCTGCGGACATGGTGTGGACACGTCCTGTGGGTTCCACATACTTCCAGCTGCCATCAGGCTGGGGATCACCTTGGAGGGCAAGACGTTCTGAGTTACGAACGTACCGGAGTTCGAGGTTGTGATAGTCCTTAAGACCGTCAGCCGCTGTCCAGGTTGCTCCAATGTTGTACCGCTGATCATCGTCAGCATAGGCGTGGAACTCAGGGATGAGATGACGCACTGCAGAAAGAAATTCCATTGTGATGAATTGAGTTGGGTTGGTAGCCGACCCCGGATTCGAACCGGGACTTGGCGGAGCTTAAATCCGCTGCCTCTGCCAATTGGGCTAGTCGGCCTCACTTGGACTTACCTCTACATCAATTGATGTGGAGTGCCAAGTGTGGTCTTGAGGTAACGGCTCAGTGCCGTACTCCCATGTGTCGTAGTCATCCTCATTGCGAGGATCGTCTTCGATCAGGATGTAGTGAGGTGAGTTGTCATGGATGTATTCACCGATGTTTGCCATGGCCATGGCCAGGAGTTGATCATCGGTGTAATCCTGAGCTGCCTCGTCAGCCATTGCTCGTACTGTGTTGAGGTAGTTCTGTTGTTCAGCAAAGTCCATGGTTAAAACCAGCCCTAGTATCGAGGCTAAGGCTGGTAAACCGTGCGGGCTCAGGCAGATTCTAACTGCTTCTCCCGTAGACGCAAGGCCTCATGGAACGCTTCTGTGTAAGCTTCCCGTTGCTCGTCCGTCAGACGCTGGTTGGCTACGCCAGCGATCTGCTTGACAGACATCATGCCCATGTCAACGACCAGTTGGATGGTGAACATCGGCTTACCATCAATCATGCAAAGCACAATGAAATGCTTACGTTTCTTGATGTCTTCTGCGTAGTGAGATGCAGAACCGACGCAGTTGCGTACGGCCTGGCCCCACATCGCTAGCTGGTGTGTGTCAATAGGCTGGAAGAATGACCAGTGCTCATCACCACGGTCAACCCTGATGGGTTCAGGGAATAGATCTTGGCGTAAAGCTTCCTTAGGATTCTGGATCTTCCAGGACTCAGCCTGAACATAGTCATGAAACTCTGCAATGCGCCAGCGCTTAGGTGGTGCAAGCTCATGACCATGCTTAAGAATTCGAATTGCCATGGAGAATGTGTCATTCAGTTCATGAAATGTACTGCGTTCGTAGCCAACATCCGAGTCAGTCCAACGGTTGTCAAACTGTTCAAAATGTTTACGAAGCATAGTAAACATCGATGCAACGGGCATGTGTTGACGTAGCCAATCAATCAGTGCAGTTGAGTTGTCATCAAAGCTACGTGTACGGATGTGATTAAGTTTGATGTAGCGCAGTTCTCTGTAATAGGTTTGGTAGTAATCAATAGGGCAGTCAGGCCATAGGTTATGGATCCAGTCAATAGAGTTAATGACCTGAACAAAGGTATTAAAGCCTTGCTTAATAGGAGCACGCTTGGTGTTAGATGGATCTGTGTATGCATGGATAGAACGATCAAGTTCTTGTTGTAATAGCTTCTTGATAACAGGTTTGGTAATGATGTGAGCAATTGATTGTAGTGTGCAGTAAGTACTGGATGTACCCACTGCTCGAACATTGAATTCTTCTGAGGCAGCTACTAAACCATCGACAGTTAATCCATGCAATGGATCAATAAACTCAGCCATCATCTTAGGTATCTCTGCTGCATCAAAGATATTCTTGCAGCGAATACGATCAAAGATGCCACGGCAGTCATCCCAGGTAGGGATATCTTCTTTCAAGCTTTGCTCGAATGGAGTGACAGCATGATCTCTGATTTGGTATCCCTTCTGGCAATAGAGGTTAGGTGCTTGCCACTGTTGAATCTTGTAGCCGCTATCAGGGGAAGCCTTGATGTCTTCCTCTGTGATGGTCTCACTAAAGGTAAAGGTCTGCACACCACGGCCAATGGTGTGCTTGATGCACTTATCTTTGCTGTTCCAGATCCAAGTAGGTGCGACCTTGGCGGCAGCTGCTGTGTTCTTGAAGGCATAGGCATGGCCGTAGACATATAGGCTCTTCTCCTTCTTGGGAGGTAGCCATGCTGCGTACCACACCTGTTCGTAGTGGTACAAGATGGCAATGACTTTGAGGCGAGCCTGCGGAGTTGCTACGTCCACAGGCGTAGTAAATACTCTGTAACGATCTGGTGCTTTCTGTTGGTTGATGTGATCAATCGCAGCCTGCTGATCTGATTCACGCACCACATTGTGTGGGATGAGATGAGGGATGTTGCCGAGTGGATACTTAGCTTTCCTCGTAGTCTTAGCCTTAGCCTCTTTCGCCAACACCTTCAGTGTTGGGTCGTAGGCAAGCAGTTCGGTTTGCAGGTTGGAAGGAAGTTGGAATTGCATTGAATTGAGTAGGTAAATGGAAAGGCAGTTTAACGTCATGCCCAGGACGATTGATCAGTCTTCGTATCGATGGATATCTAAGAACATTGATGTTTCTTCAATGTACTGTTCCATGTCATACGTACCGGTCGGTGTCATGACTGGCATCCGCCTTGCGAAGCCAGTAGCTAGATAGACACGACCTTTGGGGCCACGCAGTACAAAGTACCAGCGTTTGAATTCAAGAGAAAAGCCAATCATTAGTCAGGGTCTCCGATGGAAGTGTCGAGTAACTGCCACTGAGGATCGAGGTGATCAAGATAGCGACAGAAGCCATCTTCATCAAGAGGGATTGGTTCCTCTGGATCCAGCTCGATAGTTGCTTGACACAATGCAGGAGCCCATTCTTCAGGGTCGAAACGAGTTGCTCGGTAAAGCAAACGCATTTCGTCAACAACTGCTGTAACAGTGACATGAGTGTCAGTGATTTCTGTATGTTCGATTGCAAGGACAGTCATTAGTCTTCGTCGATGTAGGAATAGGTGGAGTACTTGACAAGGCGGTACTTCATCCACAGGCGTGCGGTGTCGTACTCACCTTCAAATCGTGTTGAATTCAACACATTGTCTGATGCTCTGCGCCGTGCGCAGGCAGCAAGATTGATGCGATCAAACATGTTGAGGTTGTCGGTAAAAGCAGACATGGTTTGAATTGAATCAGAAAAGACGGATGTTTCTCTTGGACAAGCCAGTGCCTGGTATCGAGATCGATCCAAGGACTCCTGACTTACGGGCATTCAACGTGAGTTGGAATGGTCCAAGCTTGATTGATTTGGAATAAGACTTAACACCATGTTCAGTGATGTTAAATCCAGCAATGGTTCTATCGAAGTTGATGGAGGACTTAGGGTTAGACATGAGGAGTCTATCAGGGTTGTCAAGGCTGATAGAGGGAAGTAAAGGAGTGTTACCTAAAGAAGATAAGGTGTACTCCTGGTACTCCCCTCCGGGGTCTGGGGGATAGAGCTAGATGCCTGCGAGTGATGGTTCGTATCGAGGCGATGGATCGTAGTCGATCTCATCCTCGAGCATACCGATCACTTCCAGTACGACATCTGCCGTATGAGGCGTGAGGTGTTCATCCATTTGATGACGCTTACTCTCACGCTCTTGTATTGCCTTGAGTAGGTCCACCACTTCTTGGAGGCGGTGATACTCATTCTTCTTCCAGTCAATGTCGGGGTAAGCCATGTTGATTTGGAGTTGGGGTGAACCTGGGACTTACATCACCTTGGTTAGGTGAATGCCCAGGTGTTAGTTGCTAAAGCTTAGGTTCTGTCATGATCCAGCCTGTGTAGTTATCACTGCATCTGTCTACACGGATGAGTCTGTACTGTTCCAGCTTGACCAATGCTGCTAGGTATTGATCAATCCTGGAGTTCTGACAGGGAATCCTTGGTACGAAGCAAGGTGTCTTGCCATGCTTCTTCCTGTGGTTCAGGAAGTATGCGTACAGGTTTCGCTGGTTGATCGTCAGAGCAGGCGTTGCTGTGGCTGGCATGACTCAGCAGTAGTACGGACGGGACTCAGGATAGTGACGAGCTAATGCGTTGGAGAACTGAAGCTCGTAGTTGGAAGAGGTTGTGGAGTCTCCAAGGCTGGGCTGACCTTCGATTTCGTACTCGTCGAAGTACTCGATGTAGGTCTTGATCGCCTGCTTCTTGGAGAAGATGCAATGGCTGAGGACTGGGTAGCCTGCTTGGTACCACCATCCACCTTCTTCTGGACCGCCGTAGTTGAGCGTCGTTTCGTGGAGGGTGATGACCGTTGGGTCTTCCTGCTCGAAGTGCTTGTGCTGTTTGTAGGCAGCAATAGCGTATCGAGCTTTGTAGGTGCTGGGGTAGAACTTACGGAGTTCTGAGATGTAAGACATTGGAGAGCCTCGAAAAGAATTGAGAGTGCGATGGAAATGATGACGATGACATGCAGAATGATGTCAACATCTTCTGTGAGTACAGATGTACTAGCCGCCGTGGGCTTATGCCTGGTCATCGTATCCCTCCCATTCTTCTGGGTCACTCTCACGCATAGCTTGCTCTTGCTCATAGGCAAGGTCTGCAAGTGCGTCGAGGTAGTCAGCGTTGTAGTTCTCGTCAAGTGCTTGAAGGTTAATCATGAGTTGAAGTAGGTAAGGTTTGCTGTGAGTGCTAGGACTTACACACCTAGTTGGCGTAGGTGATGCCTAGCTAAAGAAGATGCTTCGTCCCCCTGGTCCTCGATGGGGTCTGGGGGTCATGAATATGGTATGTAGTCTGAATGATTGATGAGTTGATCCATGGAGATGTAATCCTCCATCACCTCATCCTCTGGTACATCAATGATGTCCTCAGATTGATTTTCGACTACTTCCACGCCCAGGTCCTCCAGCTTGTCATGAAATTCATCCCAGCTGTTGTAGCGGCCCCAGACGTGGCAATAATAACCGCGTGCGTCAGCGATCAGTGCGACTTGTAGTGGCATTGTTAAGTTGCGTAGGGTTGGTGATGTCGATGCCGACGAAGGCACCTGCTGTCATTGATGCAAGACCAATGACAAACAGGAACATCAAGAAGTTGATAACTGGGCCACCACCTTGGTGCTCGCCATAGCTGTCGAGGTGTAGGTAACGGTTGCGACCCAGTGAGATGATGCGCTTCATGATGAGTAAATAATGGACTCAGTCTTGGAGTAGTTCTTCCTCCCACATCTGCTGCATCTCATACTCGAGATGAGCAGCCTTGGTGGAGAGGATAATGTACTTGCTGGCATGTCTACGGTTCTCACACTCACGCATGAGTTCCTTCCGCATGCCTTGGTTGCTGGTACATAGGTGCCAGAGGTCCAGGTTCTTGTACTGAATCATGGCTTGATCCGCAGGTGTGCGTTGTTGATGCAGTAGTACGTGTCACCGAGGAATCCAGTAACCATGATGAGGTTATGGTTGGGTCTCTGGTTGCACGTCTTGAGGTAGTGCTGGTTGAGTCCCTTCTGTGCAAACACAGAAAGCAACAAGCCCATCCCTGTGCCCATGGTGATGGCAAGGACTGCATCAAACATGTGGTTCTTAGTCATGATTCAGAAGATGGTGCCGACGAGGTTGTCTTGATGGATGGTGACGATGTGCTGGTAGTAATCAGACATCGCAGCCAGTAGTTCCTTGGTACCACAGGGGATATCTCCCATGATGGTCTGGACTTCACGTTCGATCCAGTCAGGATCTCCCTTGTAGTCATCAACCTGGACTTCGTAGCACAGACGGTCTGATTCACCGCCGTGCCAGGTGATACGCTCAGTGGCACCTTCGTATGGGTAGTAGCAAAGCATGGTGTTGAGTTAGGCCACCCTCGGTGGGTGGCAATGATTGTCCAGGGGTTTGCACCCTGGAACCCGCTTAGACGGATCAATCCATATACATGGTGTCATCACGATACTTCTCACGAAGATACATGATGATGCCACGTATTTCATCCAAGGTTAAATAACCTGTAGGGTTAGACAATCCTGGTAGCCAGGCTTCGTAGGTTGTTGGTTGACCTGGAGCGATAACGCCCATCAGTCCGGAGCCTTTCGGTCCGGTAACGATAGAGATGTCGAATCCAGCAACTGGATCAACATATTCCAAGTGCCAACCACCATAGACGCCTGGGTGTTGTACCCAACCAGTAGTCAGGTCAATCATGGATCTCTCCATGTGTGCAGTGCCCATCTCTGCAGGGGGCAATAGCTGGGCTAGGGTTTGCACCTAGCCTCCCGCTTGTACGGATCAGCGCTTAACGGGTGGGATCTTTGGCATGATCAGGTTGGCCAAGCCAACCCGAGCAGCAAAGATTGTGTTACCCACCTTCTCCTTGGTCTGATCCTTCTCCACCGCCTTAGCGGCGTTGATCAGGGTCTTGGCCAGGTTCTTACGGATTGCCATGGTTAGCTCCGAGGTGCGGTGCCCATCTCCGCTGAGGGCAAGACTGAGTGGGGGATTCGATCCCCCGGCATCACGCCTTGGTACTCAGTATTCACAGGGTTCGTAGGGCTCCAGGGCTGCGTGGTACTGCAGGTATGTGTTCAACACATCCTTGTACGTGTCAGCCTGGACCTTCCATACCATCTCCATCTCTTCCTCCAACCTGAGTACGAAGTACCAGTTGGTGTTGGGCTTGCGGCTGATGACGGTTGCCATGTCGAGCACGTCGCACTGATCCGTCATGCTCCAAGTCTGCCAACCTTTCGCCTTGGCTTTCTCTGCGGCTGTTCTTGCGTCGCGTGCGACGCTGCTGCCTCGGCCTGTGGTTGTGTAACCCTTGGCCTTCTCAACGTAGATCTCTTGGCGGATTGCCATGGTTAACTCCTGGTGTTAAGTGAGACACAGTCTCGTGACTGTTCTGTCCCGCAACTATCCAGCGAAGGAGCGATCCCCAGGTTTGGGCGCGATATCTGACGCGATTGTCAGGGTTTGCTGACGCTCTGGCTAGGAAAAGTCGTGGTACTATCCCCTCTTCTTTTTTTTCTACCCAGTTTCAGCCGCGGGTAAGGTATGTGAGAAGCGTCAGGAAAATCTGATCCCTTTTTGGTCGGATAACGGGCGCCTTTTTGGTATAACAGCGTACCTAAATTTCATTTTTGTAGTTATTTTCCCCAATTAGCCCAAATATTGACACAAAAAAGCCGGGGTGTTGTCCCCGGCGATTTCGTTAGATCAAGAATTAGTCCCGTTTAACCTTTCTTGCGTTTATAAGCGAGAGTTGCACGCGCTGCTTTGGTGAATGCTTCCTCATCCGGAAGCTCATATGCCAGATCTGTCTTCGCTTCTGTCACAAAACTGCGTACGGAATCCGAATCGGCACCGTCAGCAGCCATCTTCATGGCCTTATTTTTGATCGCTTCTAGCGCTTCGACCCGTTTTTGACGTGTTCCAGCGTCCATATTGGACTAAAACTTGATCAATACCAACTATACAACCACCTATACCCTGGAATTAAATCAGAATAGAATGTGTGAAAGCAAAATAATAGTCAATAACCCCAGATGGCGATCTCTCAGGCCGACTTTTACGCTTTCAGTCAAGCTACTGGGTCGCCAGTGCCGGAAGATCCGGAAGGAAGAGCAGCTTTAGCTCCATACGTCATGGAATGGAGGCGGAATCAGCTCAAGCAGCCTCGGCAAGAGGAGCAAGGACCGAATTTACTCCAAACTGTTGGTGGTTTAGCGACCGCAGCAGGGGTGGGCACCCTGGCATTCCTGGGCGCACGCAGATTGGCGGGTAGGAGAGGCGTACAGCCCGTCAACGTGGTGGACATGGATGAAGCTGTCCGCCGTGCAGCGCAGCCCATCCCGCAGCTCCAACGGGGCACTGGTGCAGGTCCTGGTGCTGGTACCGCGCGGCCGCCCATTCCCCGGCAACCCGCCCCAAGTTCTGGTCCATCACCTGCTCCGACTGCTACTCAACAGGTGGTGCAGAGGGTAGCAACAGCCCCAAATCCGTGGGATCTACCTACTGACACTGGTGCAATCCGAGATATTACTCAAGCAGCGAGAGAAGTTACACCTATTACTCGTGCTCTGCCTCCGGCAGAACCCGAATACGTGGCGTACCGCCCTGATCCAAGGGAAATGGTGTCGGCGGATGTGGCGGAGGCTAGGAGGAAGGCAGCAACGGCGAATTTACTCGAGGCATCCCGTCGTACTGGCGCATATCAGCCCGAAATTTCCGGTGTTGGCGGCACATTGATGGCATTGCGCTCTCCTGCAGGCGCATTGGCGGAAGAAACGGGTGAATTAGTGGCTCAAGCGGAGTCTCGTCCGCTATCTGCCGCTCCTGCACAGCTAAATCTGCTGAGTTACGTCAAAGAAGCAGCTGAACCGCAAGGTGATGCGGTAGATCGCCTTCTTACCGAGTACAACCAGCTTGTTGAAGGCCAAGCACGCGCTGATAGGAGGGCACAAGCCTCTGTTCGCCAGTACCGGATGGAGCAACAAGGTAAGGCAATGCGTGTGATCGATGATTTGCGCCGTGAATCCCTTACCGAGAACCAACAAGCCAAGCGTGCCTTCAATGTTGACCAAGCAATCAACGCCCTTGACTCTGGCGAAGACCAGATGACGGGTCGCGTTCGCCAACAACTGCAGCGAAACGAAGATACCAACCTGGCACTGATCGATCAGGCCGAAGATCGCACCAACAACATTGATGTTGCTGCATCGATGACGCCAGATGGTGTTCCTGTAGACCAAGCAGAAACAGCTGGTCGAATTGACAAGTCTTTACGGGAAACATCTGCTGCTCGCTTCATGGAAGCAGAACGGCAAAAGATTGCAAGCGAATTAGAACGGCAAGAGTTGTCCACGGCGCCAGGCCGTGTTGAAAGAGAGTTGGCTCGTCGCCTGGGACCAGAGGCATCTTCTTATGGTCCTAAGTATTCTGCACGGCGTCAAGCGTTAGAGCTGTTCTCAAAGACTGGAGATATTGAGGCGGCTGAACGTATCAAGCGCTTTGGACTATCTCCCGTAGAGTTTGAAACTTTCGAGAATATGCCTGCCGAAAAGCGCAGGTTGTTTGAAACTCGTCCCCCAATGTCCCTGGAAGGCTATCCAAGTGAAGAGTTGAGAGCTGTTGTACCTAAGTCAGGTATTCAAGTTAATGTTCCAGGTCAAGGTCTTGTTGATATTTCGGAGTTGCGGAAACCTGTCGTCACAGAAGACACCGCTCTTACCGCAGAAGACTACATCCAAGGCCGTCTCGAAAAAGACCGTGCTTATGTGGAAGGTTTGAAGGCTGAGCTTCAGCCAGAGATGAATGAGATCTTTAGTGAGCGTCGTGCGATCATTGAACGTCAAGCTGCTCTAATCAAACCACAACTTGAGCAAGCGCAAATGACTGGCAATCGCGGCAAAGCACAAGAGCTGGAAGGTCAACTTAATGCTCTTCGTTACCAGTTCCGTAATCCAGAAAGCCACCCGCATCGCCGGGAAGAATCAAATCGTATTCAAGCACGCATTGGTGGAGCACAACGCAAGATCGCGGCTAACGCACTGGAATACGAGCGGAAGTACCCAACCACGCTTTCTGATTGGTCTGGTGAAGCCAATCGCGTCTTTGGTGAGCTTGACGTTGACACCGGTGAGTTCATCCCTGAAACCATGGAGTTACGGGCTGAGCGCCGTGCATTAGATATTGGTGAGAAGGGCGGCGGCGGTCGCAATGTTGGTGAGTTCACTGCCGGTGAGCGTTTAGACGAAGAAATTCGTGCGATCCGAGGCGGTGGTCGCATTCGGGACTATGACCCTGAAACAGGAGCTGCAGTTTCCCCCTGGAGCGATGACCGCACTCAAACAGGACGTGAATTAGGTATTTACGGCGTTCGCCTGAGTGGTCAAAAAGCCGACAACCCGGAGCTTCGTCCTTCTGTTCCTCAATACACACAAGATGAGATAGAAGCGGAAGCAATGCGTCTTGCCCAAGCTGATCCATATGGGGATGTTCCGATGGCTCCAGAATATGCAACTGTCGTTGAAAGCCTTGGCTCTCAACCCAAAACACCAGAATCCCGCAGGGCCATTGATGTTTCTACTGAACTAAGGCGTTTACAAACCAGTGGACGCCCTGGCGCTGCACAAGCATTCCTTGATAAAATGATGAAACAAAGAGGTGTGTCTGGCGTAAGCGGAACCTACTCTCGTATTTAATAACCATGGCAGAAGAAAAGAAGAAAAAGAAAAAGTGGATCCAAGGCATGGACATGAAGGAAGGTGCCTTCACTGCCAAAGCCAAAAAGAAAGGGATCACCACTGCCCAGCTGCAGGAGAACGTGCTTGCTAACCCCGACAAGTACGACGAGAAAACAGTGAAGCAGGCAAACCTCCGCAAGACGCTGGTAGGATTACATAAGAAGAAAAAAGAAAAGAAGGCTGACTGATGGCAAGAGACCATAGGCTAGATCTTGGTCGGTACGTCACCAACCCTTTTAACCGTCGAGGTCAGATTGGAAAGAATCTGAACTTCGAGGAGTTGTTTCGTGCAAAGCCAGACTCTGGTCAATACCCTTGGAACCCATCCCGTTTTACTGAACGCGATTTAACTAATCGGATGATGACCCGGAAACGGGAACTCAACCCTGATCTTAACTTTGTTGGTAACTCACCGTTCTTTGATGAAAATCAAGAAGTAACACCTGATTATGAATTGTTTGAAGGACTTGGTCGATTCAACAGACCTGAAGCTTACGACTTTATGGAAGGTCGTCCTTTAACCAAACAACGTCCTGAGAACCAACCAGACTTCAACAAGGTGTGGGTTGAAGCTTATCGACTGAGCCCAACTGTTCAACCTGGTAAGTCTGCCAAGAACCCAATGCCTCGCATGAAGAACCCCGATCCAAATGGGTATCTGATGGCAATGGCTGAGCGTCGTGCTGACAACGAGGCCGAAGGCAAGATGTCTATTTCTCAGCTCCTGGATCGCAAGGGGGTTATGAAGGAACTTCCTTCTAAAGGCACAGAACAGTACGAAGGAAGCAAGACGGCTGACGAATCACCAGAAGAGGCCAAATAATAGGTCTTATAGAATGAGAAAAAGTAGACAATAAAATGCAGTTAGCGGGTGCCGGGAGATTGATACAAGGGTTGCTTGGCACCCGCATTGGTAAGGCTATGCTTGCCCCTGCCACCAAGGAGGCAGCTAAAGCGTCTGTACCTGGTGCAGTTTTGAGTGGTGCCTTTACTGCAGTCGGTGGTGGCGGCTTGCCCGCAACACTTGCAACCACTGGTCTTGACGTGGGCCTTTCTACTGCAGGTGCTCGGCTTGCTGGAAAGGTTACACCAGAAGCTCTTCTTCGCGTAACTGGTCAAGGTCCAAAACGTCAGGCAGTGGCTAATTTCATCGCTGGCGCTAAGCCAGGAGAGATGTCCACTTTGCAGAATGTGGCAATGGGTGTTGGTAGTGTCGGTGCATCGGTAGCAGCTTTACCCCTCTATCCATCCGAGCAACTTGTTGGATTGAATCCGGCTCAGCTTCAGCAGTTGATTGCAGAGCCAGTCGTCATGGATCAAACGGCAACTACTGAGCAACAACTGTTGCAACGTGATCTGATTAACCGTCTGCAGGGAGAAGCCCTATCCCCTGGAACCATGTTCCAACTTCAAGGAGTTGAGTCTTCTTTGACTCGTGGGATGAGTGTTGATCCACGCATCGATCCTTACGGGATTTCCAGGGGGCAGATCGGATGAACTACCAAATCAAAAACATTTTAAAAGACATCAAAACAGGTGTCAGAAAAGCTGATATTGCACAAACCACTTCTGAGACTGGTGGCCTTGGTTACGGTCAGAGCATCCTGGATCCACGCTTCAGGCAGGAAGTCGGACGGATGGGTATTTCGGCCAAGGAGACACCTGCTCAGTTTGTTGGTGCTTACGCCTCACGTCTTCTGGTTGATGCCGCAAATGACGGATCGCGTACTTATTGGTGGCGTTACAACCACCCATTAGCTGTGGCACAAAAAGGCGTTGAGTATGGCGTCAATCCAATTCAATCTCCTACTGCCCGCGCAGCCGCTGCTTTAGGTATTGCTGCGCCAGCCATTGCAGCCGCTGGAACATATGACCTGCTTAACCCAGGAGAAATGTTCCGTCCCAAAGGGTATGCACAGAGTTATGCGGAGGTTGGCTCAGAAGATCGTCGTCAAACTGCTCAGCCTGCTCAAGAGCTTGTTGAACGGTTCTTTATGGGTCGCACTGGAACCCCCCTTAAGTATGAGACGGCAAAACAAGATATTCCCAGCTTGACGCCACAGCGTTATGCAAATTATCAAAATTTCCTGTACAACGACCGTGGTTTACTTGATCTGGGAATTGTTAAAGGCACAATGGAAAATCTCCAGGGCGTTCCTGAAGTGCGTGCTCTTGGTTTCCCTGTTACCTTGCCTATGGCTGGTGGGTTTGTTGCTGGTTCTATTGCGGCGCGTCAAGCAATGGTTCAAAGTCGTGCTGTTTCGCCGGAAGGTAAAACGGTTACCCAATTTATTCCAGGACGTAAAGGTGCAATCCGTGGAATCGTCGGCGGCACCGTTGGTTCGTTAGCAGGTGTTACTGTTGGTAATGTAATGAATGCGGCGATTGCAGCTGCCAATCGTCCACAACTTCCTACTACAGCTGAATATCAGCAAAGTATGTAGGCTGATAAAATTAAATCATCTAGAAACATAGGTTCGTTTTAGATATGGCTTACGTCGGTTACCCTGCTGGGTCCATGCAAGCGCCTCAGTCGGGTTTGCCCGGTGGCGCCATTGTTCCTGTGACTGGTCTTGGTGCTCCAGGGACTTCTGCAGGTGCAGGTCCTGGTTACTTTGAAGAGTTGCTTAATCGGTTGAAAGGTGCAGGACAAGCTATTGGTGGTCGCGCAACAGAAGCAGGTCGCCGTGTTGCAGAAGCAGCTGGTACTCGCACCGGCCAAGTTGCAGCAGGTGTTGCTGCTCCCACTGCTTACGGCTTGAGTAGCCTTGCTCAAGGCGATATTGCTCGCGGTGCTGGTGAAATTGCCGGTGGCGTAGCCGGTGCCGGTCTTGTCGGCGGTTTAGCTAATGCAGCTCAAGCTGCTCTCCCTGGCGCCAAGGGCAAACTTGCTTCTGCTGGCATCCGTGCTGTTGGCGGCTTGGTTGGCGGTGGTGTTGGTGGCGGTATTGCAGGCGGTGTTGCCAACGCAGCCCAAAGCGCTGTTGGTGCTATCACTGGTCAGCAGAGGGAAGAAGGTAAGACTCCTAGCATCACTGGTGGTACAGGCGTTGGCTTGGATGCAGCTTCTCAAGCAGAGCTGGCCAAAATTCGCGAACTGATGAACTACGGTGTTCAGTCGAATGTGGCTGGTGCTCAAGCCATGCTCCCCGTGGCGAACCAGTACTTGGATCGTCAGATGCAGCGTCAAATGCAACTGAACCAGCAACTGGGTCAACTGACTGGTGCTCTCAACCGTCAGCAGTACGCCTTCCAGCTGGCCGGTGGCGCACAAGAGCAGGCAGGTGCCAACCTCCGCACCATGATGACCAGCAACCCCTACGCTGCTTCTACCTTCCGGTATTGATCAATGAATCCGCTTTTAAGTCTTAAAAATGCTTATTCAGGTTTTGGGCAACCTGATAACGGAGAGCGGTTTCAAGATGTTTTGAATCGTTTGAATCAACTCGACGAAAAACAGATACAAAAAATTAAAGACCTTGGTCTTGGACCATCCCTTGCTCAAGGTCTTTTCCCTTCTGGTGACGAGAATATTGTAAGACGCGTTCTTGAGCAACAAGAGCGTTACTCTAGTCCTGAATATCAAGAGCAGATGCTAGAGCTTGCTGATAAGTATCAAACCAGAAAGGGTATCAAGCAAACTGCTTTCAATATGTTTGGTAGCGGTTTTGATAACCTGATGAAGGGCATCGGCATGTCGATGAACCCTTATGGAACTCCAGAAGGTCTTCAAAACTACTTAGCACTGACCGTTGCCGCTCCAGAGGCAATGGCAGCTGGTTATCGCAACTTGCGCACACCTATCAACATCCCGGCGGTTCAACCTCCTGGGGCGCCCACATATTTTTAAAGTAGAATAAAGCCATGGCAGGTTTTGGCGTTCCCCTCAGTAGTATCCCGAATACTAGCTGGATGAATGTATCTGAACCTGTTTCTTCCGCAGGCGGATTTACAGGTAAAGCAGTAGGAGCATCATCCGGCATGTTCGATCCACTCTCATTAACAATGGCGGGGATCGGTGCCATCGGCAATGTCGTTGGTGGCATCTTCCAAGGCAACGCACAACGCCGTGCCGCTCAGATCCAAGCCAATGCAGCCAACGTAGCCGCCCTTGGCAACCTCTATGGCCAGCAAATGGCCATGAGTCAAAACCGTTTGGATCGCGGTTATCGCTCCATTGCCGACCTGCAAAATATCAAAGCAGCCGCTGATGCTCGTGCTGATAACTATCGGTACGGCATGAATGCCCACCTGATGAAATCACAGAGTGATATCAATCAGGCTTTTGTGGCTGGTGGTGTCAACATGATGGGTAACCTGGCCGGTAAGTCCATGGATGCCCTGAACTCCATCATTGGCACCAACAACGCCATGCGCCAGGCGGATAATGCTTTTGCTTTAGAACGCCTAGGCCAAAGAGATGAATTTGAATTAGGAAAAGAAGCCGCAAAATTCCGTACGTTATTTACGGATCCCATGGAAACGGCTGAGATGGGTCGTCGCAGCCGTCAAGATATTTCGATTGCTCTCTCCCCAGAAGCCCGTGAGTTGCGTCGCCGCGAGCGCAAGGGACGCGTTGAGGAAGCTGTCGCTATCCAGCGTGGCCTCATGGACAAAATGTTTGGCAACTACACCCCTACCTTCTACGGTTAATTAGCCAAGTTAGAATACCTTAAGTATTAGAGCGCAAGAACATGGGTGGCGGAGGAGGTCCTAGCGACAATTCAGCAGAAGTTGCAAGGCAGCAACGTAAAGTCGCTGAACAACAACTTGAATTTGACAAAGCGGAAGCCAGGAGACAGGCTGACCGTCAGGCTCAGCTAGACGCATATCAACGTATTGTTGACGATCGCCGTTACCAGTTAGACCTCAAGGCTGATGCTCGTGCTGGCCAGGCACTCGCTTTTGAGCAATCGATGGGTCAGCAACAGCTGGCTTATCAGCAATCCAGGGATGCTCAGCTATTTGGCCTGCAACAGCAAGAACTACAATACGCAGAAGCAGATAGAGAGTTTTACCGTCAGCGGTCAACTCGAGAAGAAGATCGCATCATCGCTAAAGAGCAAGCTGCTGCTCAGAAAGAAGCTTCCCGTCTTGCTGCTGGTGCTGCTGGTTACGATCCTTACAAACAAAATCTAGAGCAACAGCTCCGTAGCGGCATTATCGGCTTTGGTGAGGCTCAGCAATACCTGCGTGATTACACCACACAGTATGAGTTGTACGGAAAAGAAGGCGAAGCGTCTGACTTTGCCAAGCTTTACAGCGAGACTATTGCACCTCAACGCTTCCAGACAGGACTTGGTGCTGCCTATGAAGAGATCTTAGGTCGTAAAGCAACTGAAGAGGAAGCTGCTGCAGGTCTGGAAAGTTTTAAGGGCGGTTATTACCAGTCCGTTGCTGACTTGAAAGAATCTCTTTACAAGGGTCAGGAATACCAGAAGAAGTTCAACAAGAGCTATCTAGATTCCTACTACGACACCATGTTTGGTGAAGAGATTAAAGATGAAGAAGGTGTTGGCACTGGCAAACGCACCTTTACGTTTGATAAGAGTCTCCTGCCGACTTACGCAGGAGATCTTAAGGGTGGCACCCAGGTTGAACTTCCTCAGTTTGGTGAGGGCTTCACTGGCACTCCTGCTGAGATTGAGCAACAGCTTCAGAACATTCGTGATTCTCGTCAATTCCTCTACAGTGCTGGCCTGACCAACTTGCAGGGTGAGATTGACAAGGAGACCCAGAAGCTGAAGAACGAAGGTGCCAAAGAAGTTCAGAAGATTGCCGCACAAGGTGACATTTACAAGTCTCTTGTGGGTGCGTTCAGTTTCTAAAGATTTATCTCTTATAATTACATCAGTAGTCATTTAACGAATCATGACTGTCGCAGGTAGCACCAAGGACGACTATTTTGATATTACGAAGTTCGAAGAGCTTCTGAATCGCCTCGAATCCTCCAAGAAGCGTCAGCAGCGCCAAAAGAGCGTTGAAGGCCGCCGTGACATCTTTGCTACCGGTCTTGCCGGTATGATGGGCAACTTCTGATCTGAGTTAGTAGAATGACTGCAACTCCAACCAGTATCACTGATACTTACAACACTGATGACTGGTTTGACCTGGACAAATACCGCCAGGCAGCTGGAGTAGCTTACGAATTCTCTAAGAAGAAGTTGGAGGACACCGGTGCTCAAGAACGAGAAACCATCGGTAAGGGAGCAGAAGAGCAGCGAACTTCCGCAGAGCAAGGCCAGCGATTCCGACAGGAAGACGAGGCCCGCGATTACGGACAGGCGCAACGAGCTTATCGATATTGAGGTCTTCGACCAATGGGTCGATAATCTTGATTCCTCCACTCAAGAATCGTTTTGCTCCTTCGCAGCTGATAACAACTCAGTGATCGAGTGCTTCTTGTATGCCCGTTTCCTTGGGTATACAGGGAGCATTGTTGCGTGCGATCTTTGGGTCAACAGTAAATATAAAAAGCCTGATCACCGCAAGACTCTTCTTTTTGAAATTGAAGAGATGCAGGAAGACATTCGTAAACTACGGGAAGCCGTAGAGATGGGTGTCGTCAAGCGTGATGCTGGTGTTGCACGTATCGCATCCATGCAAAAAGAATTGCGTGGTGCCATTGCTCAGATTGAACAGTTCACCGCAACGCGAGACCGTAAAGGTTTGTTAATGGCTGGAGCTGATCGGGCTGTTCGTGAACTCTTATTTGTTTTCAAGGATGATCCGATCGAAATTCCCTTGAACGAAGCCTCAATGAGTGTTTGGGCTAGAATGCAACTAGAGGAATAGTTGGTAAAAATTTTAAAATAATGTCTTTTCAATCTCTTGGACAGTTATCAAACCTTGGGTCTTGGCTCGGATCCGTTGGCAATTCTTCTGAAGATTCTGCGTTTGTAGGTCCGCTACAGCCAAACGGTTCTTCGTCCATTCAGCAACAACCTTCCGAAGATGATTATTTTAATGTTGCAAAATTCGAAGAGCTTCTGAATCGTCTTGAAGGTTCTAAGCAGCGTCAGCAACGTCAAAAGAGCGTTGAAGGTCGTCGCGATATTTATGCTACCGGTCTTGCCGGTATGATGGGCAACTTCTGATGAGCAAAGTTTTAATAAGTGTGTGAGCTAGAATGCAACCAGAGGAATAGGCTTAAGTCCTTTAAAATAGTTTTAACGCAAAAAGAAAAATGGGCGCTGAAACGCAAAATCAACAATTAGCGGGTAATTCAGCTGCCCGTGCCAGGATGTCAGAGAGCCTTAAGGCAGCCCGCCGGGGTGAGAGTAGCCCGATGCAACGTGCTGCAGAAGGCCGCGCTCGCCGCCGTAGCGCCTTGTCTGGCGGCGGTGGTACCCCTGAAGCCCCTGGTGTGGTAGAAGCCCTTGCTGAACGCTTCCAAGAACAAAGCGGTCCTCAAGTTGGCGCAGCTTCTATGTTCCCGGGTGAGCGCCCTGGTATGCAAGACGCACCGAAACCCCCTGGCTTTGAAGAAGCTTTTTATCGTC
>Ga0208795_1000275_pt1 | contig 26069 bp, 30 predicted proteins | sample CB_VirMetaG_6_FD_184541 | JGI IMG/M metagenome (GOLD analysis project Ga0208795, IMG submission 184541) | Freshwater to marine saline gradient viral communities from Chesapeake Bay - CB_1508_2 Viral MetaG (SPAdes) (version 4) | ecosystem: Environmental > Aquatic > Marine > Coastal | place: USA... | reverse complement strand
AAGCTATCGGCGTGAGCCGTGACCTTGCGGGCTTGCCTTGTATGGAAGTCCCGCTTCAGATGCTCTCGAGCAATGCAAGCGCCGCAGAGAAGAGCGTACTGGCATCGATGAAAGACATGATCCAACGTGTTGGTCGTGATGAGTACGAAGGTCTTGTGATTCCTTCTGAGACGCTCAGCGATGGCACACCGTCAGGCTTCAGGCTCAAGCTCTTGAGTGCTGGTGGTCGGCGTCCCATTGACGTCAATGAGATTATCAAGCGCTATGAGTCGCGCATCCTAATCTCAGTCATGGCCGAGTTCCTAATCACCGGGCTCGATGGTCATGGCTCCTATTCACTGGTGAGCAACAAGACCTCGCTCTTTGCTCAATCACTCGGAACCTACCTCGACTCAATCGCATCGCAGTTCAACGCGCACGCAATACCGCAGCTTCTAGAGCTCAATGGTATTCCATACGATTATTGTCCTAAGCTGAGATATGAGGACGTTGAGCTGCCAGAACTTTCCGAGTTCGCTAGCGGCATCGCGTCTCTCGTTGGTGCTGGTGTCATCACGCCAGACGATGCACTTGAGGACCATGCACGAGAGTTCGCAGGCTTGCCACCAGTTGAGCGCGAGACCGCTCGAGTACAAGAGGCACCAGAGGGCGAAGGCATGGAAGACCTTGAAGGGCTTTACGGGCAAGGGGGAGACGATGGCAACGATTAAGATTCAGGCACCGGAAGGGTATCACTGGATGGACACCGCTGGCGGTCCTAGCCTGATGGCGGGTGACTACACGCCGCATGAGGGCGCTTCGGCTGAGTACGAGTTTGAGGTTGTCGAGTCACACGATGAGCTTGAACTCATCGAGAAGCCAGGACCAGGCAAGCATTCAGCAGCATGGGACGCCATCTATGAGGCCATCTTGGAGCGCACTGGCAACAAGCAGCTTGCAGCGGCAACCGCCACCGCTCGCGTTGGCAAGCAGAAAGACGATCCCAGCACGCCAGCAAAGCCCAGCGAGCGACGCACGGGCTCAACTCGTAACCCCGAGGGCTCTGCCGGTGGGTCTCGCGGTGGTATTGAGCTCAGTGACGCCAACATCAAAGCACTTGAAAACCTACGCGATGAGCACAACGAGCGCTACACCGCTGAAGGCAAGCAAGCAGACCTCGGGCAGCTCAAAGCGGTCTTTCGTCGTGGTGCTGGTGCGTTCTCGGTGAGCCATCGCCCAAGCGTTGGCAGTCGTGATCAATGGGCTCTTGGGCGCGTCAAGGCGTTCTTGGAGCTACTAGGCACCGGCAAGCCCAAGAGTGCCAAGTACACCGGTGATAATGACCTTTTGCCCGCTGAGCATCCACGTTCGAGCAAGACCGAGAAGCGCTTGCTCTTCGTCGTGAGCACGCCGTCAGGGCTCGATGTCGCCCGAGGCAAGCACTTGTGCGGCCCAAGCGGTGAACGCTTCGCCAAGAGCTACCTGGAGCCCGTAGGGCTTAAGCGTGAGCAAGTTGACGTGATTGATCTTGGTGAGTTGAGTGACCACCAAGACGATGAGCCTTTGGCAGTCATCGCGCTCGGTACCGCAGCCCGCGAGGTCTTAGGCAAAGCGGCAGATTTATCATTGCCTCACCCGGCAGCAATCAGGAAAGCGCAGCACGCCGAGGCTCTTGAGCGTCGCATCAGTGACCTCGATGAGCTGATTGAGAAGGTTGAGACGAGCTTCTTGCCACCGAAGGGCGTACAAGAGGCAGCTCGGCGAGGTCTCGAGCTAAGACGTGAGCATCGCAGGGGCGGCACTGCCGTCGGTGTTGCGCGTGCGCGTGATCTTGCCAACGGTCGGCGGGTCTCCATCAGCACGATCAAGCGCATGGTCAACTATTTCGTGAGACATCAGAAAGACATGGCGGTGCCAAAGAACCGAGACCGCAGCGCACCGGGTTATCCTGGCGCAGGTCGCATTGCTTGGCTCTTGTGGGGTGGTGATTCTGGGCAGCAGTGGGCCAACACCATCAACGAGCGCTATGAGCGTGAGCATGAGCGTGAGAAGGCCAGCAAGCGAGTCGGCATCTACAAAGCCGATGAGTCCAAGCGCATCGTGTACGGTGTAGTGCTCGATCCCTACATCATCGATGCCCATGACGACTATCTGAGCCCGGCAGTCATCGAGGAGACCGCGCACGACTTCTTGAGCGAGTCGCGGGTGGTAGGTCTTGACCATAATGGAGCCGCTGACGGTGCCAAGGTTGTCGAGTCTTGGATTCAACCTTACCCGACACCGGAGGACTACAAAGCAGCCATCGAGGGCAAGCCTCACAAGGCATACGCTCAGAGCTTCGGTGATGACGTGGTGCGCTCTGGCTCGTGGGTGCTCGGTGTGAAGCTGACCCCTGAGCTCTGGAGCCGTGTGCAGTCGGGTGAGCTGAATGGCTTCTCTATCGGTGGCTATGGTCAGCGCGAGGACATGGCAGAGGGTGAGATGCCTGAGGTTGAATTCATCGCGCAGGGTTGACCGGGCAACGCGCTCTGATACGATACGAATAGCGGTCGAGCAGACCGCGCACTAGCCGAGTAGGCAATCAATCAACAACAAGTCGAGGTGAGACGATGGCAAAGAAGCGCCGCGTCACATCGCTCAAAGACGTTAGGACCCATGAGGTCTCACTCGTCGAGAGCGGTGCAAATCTAAAACGCCGGTTTCCGATTATGAAAGCGGCACGAGGTAACACGATGAAGATGGAAGATATTCTCGTCGAGGTGCTGAAGGCCGAAGGACGGTCGGAAGCAATCGCAAAGCTAGAGGAAGACATGGAGAAAATGGAACTGCCAGAGGACGCCAAGGCGGCAATCTCGGCAGCTATGAAGCTCCTAGAGTCTTTCTCTGACATGATGCCAGTGAGTGACGCGTTGCAAGCGCTTCGCACCGCTAATGGTGAAAAGGTCGAGGTCGAGATCGAAGCGTCTGAAGAAGAAGAAGCTGAGAAAGCTGAGCATGAAGACGAAGAGATGAAGAAAGAAGACGAAGAAGAAGAGCTCAAGAAGTCACTTGGTGAGCTTCCTGATGCGGCACGAGCAGCCGTCGAGGCTCTTTGGAAGTCAAACCGAGAGCTGGTCGAGAAGAGCCAGAAGCTCGAGAGTGAGCTAGGGCAAGAGCTAGCCAAGCGTGAGCGCGGTGAGTTCATTGCTAAGAGTGAAAAATCACTTTGCAACATCCCAGGTCACTCGCTCGAAGAAGTTTGTGATCTCGTGCTTGAAGCTAAAGCACGCGATGAAGACTTTGGCGCTCGTATTGAGAAAGCTCTCACCGCTGCATCCAACGGGATGAAGGGCGGCGCGACACTAGTTGAGGCTGGCAGCAATGCACCGGTCGAAGCACCAGGTGACGCTTGGGGGCGCATCCAGCAACTCGCTCAGGAAGAGATCCAGAAGTCACAAGGCAAGATGGACATGCCTGTAGCGATTGCAAAAGCAATTCAAACCAACCCAAAACTCTATGCCGAATACCAGGCTGAGAGAGTTAAGAAAGCATAAGGAGAAAAGCGATGGCTTACGAATTACCAGGACAGGTCGCAACGTTCACCGCAGCGGCAGACCTAAGTGCTAAGCAGTACTATTTTGTTAAAATTACCGCTGACAATACCGTCAACGTTTGTGCAGCAGTAACAGATATCCCAATCGGTGTTTTGCAAAATGCACCAGCTTCAGGTGAAGCCGCAAGCGTTATGCTTTACGGCATCAGCAAGGTTTCAGCCAATGAGGCGATTGCGGTAGGTAGCAACATCGGAACTGGCCTCGATGGTCAAGCTGACGTTGTTGCGGCTGGCTCTGACACCACAGTCCGTATTTGTGGACAAGCACTAGAGGCAGCAGGCGCAGCAAATCAAGTTATCTCTTGCGCTATCAACTGCATCAACGGTGCGCGTGCAGCTTAATCACTGATTTTCAAAAGGAGAAAAAACGATGCCTTTACTCACTTCTCAAGTTCATGTGGACGAAGCACTGAGCAACATCTCGGTGGCGTATTCCCAGGAGCAGACACGCTTTATCGCTGACAGAATCTTTCCATCAGTGCCTACCCCAAAGCTCACTGACAAGTACTTTGTCTTTGACAGGGGCTCGTACCTTCGTTCAATCGCTGACTTGCGTGCGACCGGTTCTGAGACCGTTGGTGCTAACTACACTCTCTCAACTGACACTTTTAGTTGCGACCAGTACGGCGTCCACATGGACCTCGACGACTACGTTGTTGGCAATGCTGATGCAGCGCTCAACATCGAAGTCTCAACAACTCGGTACATCACCGAGCAGCTACTTCTCAAGCGTGAGCAAGTCTTTGCTGCCGCAGCGTTTACAGGTAGCGTTTGGAAGGGTTCTACCACTGGCGGTGATATCACTCCGGGAAACCTTTGGGATACCAGCAGCTCTACTCCAATCAGCGATGTACTGGATGAGATCAACTCAGTTGAGAGCAAGACAGGCCGACGGCCTAACGTTCTCGTTTTGGGTAAAGACGTTTACAAGGCGCTCTTGACCAATGCTGACATTCTTGATCGCGTCAAGTACTTCGACAGCACTGTAGTCACTCAAGACATTCTTGCACGAGTGTTCGAGGTTGACCGCGTACATGTACCGGCTGCAATCTCTAACACCGCAGCCCAGGGCGCAACTGATACGCTCAGCTTCGTCTTTGGCAGCACCAATGCGGCTCTGTACTACGTACCTGAAACCGCTGGTCTCATGGAGCCAAGTGCGGGCTATATGTTCAATTTTACCGGTGTAGAGGGCGGCAATGCTTCAGGGCTTCGCGTTCTCAATTACCGCATCGATCACAAGCACTCACAGCGCATTGAAGCACTGACCGCTTTCGACTTTAAAGTTGTAAGCGACCAGCTCGGCGTCTTCTTCAGCGCTTGTGTCAGCTAGGTGATATTCTCAGCCAAAAGGTTGAGGCTTGATGGTGGGGAGGTCCCGGCGTGGACCCCCCTTCCACAAGCGCACGAGTGGCCCGCGTTTCAACGCATGTTGATGCGCGGTGACCTCGTTGATGTTCCTGATGAGCTCTTGTCGCAGAGCATTAAGCGACGAGCTAAGACGAAGGGTGGCAAGCGGTGAGTTTTTCGTTTGATGAGAATCTGAGCACCGACCTCGACAAAGTACGGCTTCGCATCGGTGACACCGACAGCGAGGAGGTCTTGCTTTCTAATGAGACAATCACCGCCCTTCTGACAATCCGAAACGATGTCGTGCTGACCTCCATCGATTGCATCGAAGCAATCCTTGGCAAGTTTGCACGCGAGATAGACCGGCAAGCTCTAGGGCTTGGTGGTCCAAGATCTCAAAAGACGACCCACTACCAGGCACTCTTGAAGGAGCTACGTGCAGAGGCGGCGCGAGGCTCTACAGGCGTGTTCTTCGGTGGTGGGTCTATCGCTGGCAAAGAGTCAATCCGCAACAACTCAGACGCACCGCTGGCACCATTTAGGCTCGACCAGTTCAAGAACAACGAGGATTGAGATGGCGGCTGAGTTTGAAGCAAAGATGGACACGAGCGGCATTGAGGCTTTTGCTCGTGGCTTCGTTGAGAAATACGGTGCAGGCGTCACCAATGCTCTCATCGAATCATCTCAGGTTATGGTGCGGCAACTCCAAGACAGCACTAGACGATTACTCGAGAAGGGACCGCACACCGGTCGCTTGAGAGGCTCTTGGAAAGCTGGCGGTGTCTACTTTGCTGACTCTGATGAGGCTTCGGTTGATGTCTTCAGTGGTTTACCTTACGCGCTAATCCATGATCGCGGCGGCGTCATTAAGCCAACGAGAGCCAAAGCCCTCGCAATCCCAAATCATGACAACACCGACTTCTTTGGTGGTAGCAATCGAGACTTCCCAAGCCCTCGAGACTTGCCAGCAGATAAGAATCGACTTTTATGGCTCGACAAGAAGACCGGCACGCTCAAAGACGACAAGGGCCAGGTTGCTTACTTCTTACGTCGAAGCGTGCGGATGCCTCCAAAGTATTACATCGGCGCAGCAGTCAAGGAAGCATTGCCCGAGATTCATGAGATCTTTGACGGTCTGGTTGAAGACGCCATTGAGGAAGGTGCCGAATAATGGCAACGCCAGCCCGCAAGCTCATCTTGAGCAATCTCCAAACGACCTTCGAGGGCATCACCGTCGCCAATGGGTACAAGACCACGGTGGTCAAAGTGCAAGCACTCGCTCGCGGCTATGCTGACGTCAAGACTGGTGAGCGTCCCTTTATCGGCTACGTACCACAAGCTGAGCAGGTCGAGTATCAACCATTCAACCGCATCAGATGCACGCTCAACGTCAGCGTCATCGGTCACGTCAGCGGCAACAGTCAGAGTGACCGAAGCACCAAGCTCAACAACCTCATCGATGACTTGATTGCGGCGCTCAACACTGACCCCACGCGAGGCACTAACGCAATCAACACCAAGCTCGTGCAATTCGAGACCGACGAGGGTGACCCCGATGCGCGGGGTGATGGCTCGGTCTTGGCACAGGTTCAAATTCAATACGAACGCTCGGTAAGCTCGAGCTAAGGAGGACACAATGGGAGTCTCACAATTACATGCGCTCGGGCGCAATCGTAAGTTCTACGTTAACGAGGAAACCACCTATATCGACAGCGAAAACGTCGCCACCGATTTCGTCAAGCCAGCGGGCACCGATGCAGCGGTGGTTCTCAATGCGAGCTTCACACCAGCACAAGAGCGCAAAGTGCGCGATGATGCGCGTGCGAGTCGCTCAGCACTCGAGCAAATCACTGGCAAGAAGTCAGCAACATGGTCGGTTGAATCTTACGTGCTGCCAAGCGGTACCGCTGGCACCGCTCCAGACCTTGGACCGCTCTTCAAGGGTGCGATGGGTACCGAGACCGTCAGCGGTGGTACTCGTGTTACCTACTCACTCAACACCAACCAAGACCTCGGCAGCTTTACCCTAACGCAATTCTTCAATGAGACCTTCATGGAGACGCTCACTGGTTGCTATGTCAACTCAATGACGATTAGTGTCGCAGGTGGTGAAGAGCCCAAGGTGACCTTCGAGGGTGAGAGCTCAGGGCTTTACATCCCGACCACCACAAGCCCAAGTGCGGCGCAGCTCACAGCGGGTGAGTCAACTGCAACCGTCGATGGTTCTGGCACCGGAACGTCTTTCGATGTCCACGCTGGTGAGGGTGAGAACTTCAAGCCAGGCTCAGTCATCTCGGTCGCCAGTGATACTGACCTAGTAGTCACCGCAGTCAGCAACGATACCATCACCGTTGATAGTTCTATCACTTTCACTGATGACGATGAGGTCAAGCCCTTCGCACCGACTGAGACCGTCGCAGGCTCACCGATTGCGGGCATCTTGGGCTCTCTGACCTTGGCGGGTAACTCACTACCAATCACCTCTTTTGAGGTCACGGTTGCGAACAATAACAAGGGCATCTCTGATGAGGCTTTTGTTGCGGGTACGAGTGATTATGTGCCGGGCTTTCGCGATGTCACTGGCTCGCTCTCTATCCGATGCCGTCGTGATCTCGCGATTGAGATCGGCAAGCGTCTCGACTTTGGCACTCAAGCCATCGTGGTGACTTGTGGCGATACCGCTGGCAAGAAGCTCATCGTTGAAATAGATGATGCAGAGTTTGAGGTTGCGGCGGTGGATACGCCGCAGAGTGATGAGGTAGTGGTGCCAATGAACTTCCGAGCTCTAGCGACCAGCGCGGGCGAAGATGAGATTGTCATCAAGTTCGAGTAAAACAACAAGGGGATCAAACCATGGATATCAAGCAGGAAGACGTGCGGCGCTACGTGCCACAATGGGACAACAACCGAGATCGTGATGAGGGTGAGCAGATTGTGCTTCACTTGGCACCAATGACTGGCGGAGAGCTTCGGGCGGTGCATCGTTCAGCGATCAAGAGTGACGGCAAGGTTGACGTTCACAAGGCACAAGCATCAATTGAGCGCATCATCAAGACGCGAGTGGTGCGTGCTGAGCGGTGCTTAGATATTCTCGACCGTGAGATTGGTGATGGTGAGCAGCTTTGGGAGCGTGCTGAGCAGGCGCTCATCGATGAAGCTTATGCAGCCATCACCGAGATCTCAACGTTGAGGTCCGGGCTAAAAAAAGACTAAGGCTTGGCGCTCGCTTCTTAGCGAGCGGGCACCAAGCCCTCAATTGGGGATGCTCACAATGCAAGGGCGAGGACTATGCCGAGGGTGACCAGTTCAGAGCAGCAAGAGGCTGCGAGAAGCCAAACGAGTCGCTTGGTTTCGAGTTCGCTCCTAGCCTTCGGCGGTGCCCTTGGTCTCAGCTTGATGCTGAAGTCAACCTCTTGCTCGGTTGGTTCCGCGAGTGGAAAGCCTACGGTGTCTTACCCTACGCATCATCGAGTCTGCTTGATGAGCCCGCGTTTGTGTTTGAAGCAATCGACACCATCAACACCGAGATTGATGGCATGAAGATAGAGCGCCAGAAGCAGCTTCATGCTGAGCATGAGGCAGCGATGAGGAAAGCGAGGCGATAAAATGGCTCAGTATGATGTACCAGTCACCATCACCGCCACCGATAAAGCCAGTGGACCGCTTGCTAAGATTGCCAAAGCAGCCAAGGGTGCTCAATCGGTGGTCGCCAAGTTCGGTGCGGTTGGCGGTGCAGCTCTTCGAGGGTTTGCCGTTGCCACCACTGGTCTCAATCAAGGTCTCGAGCTCTTCAAGAAAGGCGTTGAGGTCTTCAGGGCGTTTACTGACAAGTCCCGCGAGTATCGTGATGAGAATGATAAGCTCATAAAGAGCTTCGATGAGAGCAACAACCTCATTGGGTCACTCGCTGCTCGTGTTGGTGACGTGCTCATCAATGCCTTCAATGCTGCAATCAAGGCAATGACGCCATTGATTAAGAGCTTCAGAACCTTCTTAGTCACCAATCAGAAGCTGATTGGTCTCAAGCTCATCGAGTACTTCCGAGATTTTGCTTTGTTGATGACCACCGGTGTCGCCAAGTCAATCGTCGGTGTCACTCGTATCGTGACCTTTTTTGCGCTTGCATGGGAAGCGGTGAAGCTTGCAGTCAATAAGAGCTTTCAATTGCTCTTAAATGGCGTTGGTTCGATTATCGAGGGCTACGCAAACATCGCTTCTTATATTCCTGGCGTGGGTGAGAAGATCTCTAAAGGCATGATGAAGGCAGCAGATGGCGCAAGAGCACTCGGCGCTGAGTTTGCTGAGTCAGGTGAGACGGCCAAAAAAGAGATTGAGGCACTACTCACCGAGCAAGAGTTACTCGAGCAACAGATTGGCAAGGTTGAAAAGACAATCAAGAACGGCATCGGCAAGGTTGCAGTTGCAGCCATGAGCGGTTTGACCGATGCGAGTGCTGGATCTAACCAGAAGCTTGGAGAGACTGCCGAGAAAGCTGGTGAGGCGGCTAAGGAAGTCAAAAAATTAAACGAAGAAGTAAGCAAGACAGATGACGAGACCAAAGAGCTAGAAGGCAATGTCACCACTGTCGTCGATGCGTTCAAAGCGGCAGTGGTTGAGGCTAATAGCTTTGGTCAGGCTCTTGTTAGTGGCACCATTGAAGCCGTTAAACAGTCAATCAACATCTATATTGAGGGCATACGTAAGCAGGTTATCGCTGATGCGGTTGCGTCTTTTACTGGAGCAGCCAAGGGTGCCGCTCCATTGGGACCGATTGCGATGAGCTTAGCAGGTGCGGCAGCTCTATCGATGGTCATGGGTATGGTGGATCTAATCCCTGCGAAGTTTGCCCAAGGTGGTATGGTGCGCGGTGGTGTCCAGGGTCAAGACTCGGTGCCCGCTCTCTTGATGCCCGGTGAGTACGTCATGAACGTCAACCAGGTCGAAGCAATGCGGCAGATGTTCTCCAATATGGATGGAGTGAACAGCTCAGGAAGGTTCGCCAACGGTGGCACCGTCGGCGCAGCTCCATCGCTTGGCGGTGTCAACATCACGATCAAATCAGATGCGCTACCAAATAGAGCCGAGGTGACTAAGTACGTTAGAAACTCAATCGTGCCAGCACTTCGTGATCTTCGAGCGCAGGGAGTACGAGTATGACCGTATCACTGGCAGACATGGCGACATGGGAGCAAACCGCATACGATGCTGACAAGCCGATGATGGTGGCAACCAACAACTCGGACAAGATCACCAAAGCATCGAGTGGTTGGTTCTCTTCAACGAGTGGATCTGATGAAACCGATGAAGACACCATCAGCAATGCAAGAGTGAGATCCTACGATCGCATTGGGGCTCTCACCGTTGCATCAAAGATGACGACGTCGCCATCATCGCCAGCGTTTCGTCTTGCCTTTGGCTCTGATGTCACTTTCGACACCGTGGTGATTATGGGCCACAACTTTGGCGATGTTGACACCAGCGGCTCAGATATCACTGTAGATATTCTTGCGAGCGGTTCATATATGAGCAACATCGTGATCTCGGAAGCACAAACCATTACATCGGGCGATAACTCTCGACTGGTCTTCACCTTCCTTTACAATCAAAGCGGAGCCAAGCCGAGTCATCCGCAACGAGTCACGCTCAACACAAGCAACCGCAAGCTTCACGTTAGGCTTCAAAATGTAGACGGTACCACCACAATCAAGCCCGCCATCGGCGAGGTATGGGTTGGCCAGCGCCGTCAGCTTATGCACAATCCAAATCTTCCTTTTGATGACAAAAGTGAGACCGGGCTTGTCAGTGACTTTGCAAGTAAGAGCGGATTGACGCAGCGCTACACGTACCACCGAGGCAAAGCGCTCAGAACCATCAGCAAGAGCGTCACCGACTCCAATGAGCTGGCGGCGATTGAAGCGGCTTTTGATGACTCTGATGACTTCACCAAGCCAATCGTCTGGATTGAGAACCCATCCAATGCTTCGCCCGATGCTTACTTGATGCTCGCAGAGTCGCCAACGTTATCGCTGCCACTACAAGGACCGATTGAGCGCGTCTTTGGCACGTCACTCATTGAGCAGCCACCATTTAAGAGCTCAGGAACTTAAGCCAATGGTCTTGTCACTCTCTGCTTCGTTTCGAGATGCTGCAACGCAGGGCGGTCAGACGCCGGTGCTGGTCGTTGACTTCGATCTTGATGCCAATCCTATCGGAACATACCGCATCCACAACTTCGGCGGCATGTTGAGCGGCTTGAGTGAGTCTAACAACGCCATCTTGAGCAGCGTGACCAATCTTTCTCACACTGTTGACCCTATCACTCGCGAAGTGCGTCAGGGTGAGATGTCTTTGGAGATAGTTGATGAGGGCACAATCAGAGCTTGGGCGAATGCTCACAAGTTCTTTGACAAGCGCATTTACATCAAGCTTGGCTTTGATGGTATGGCCATCGGTGACTACCTCACCATCTTTGTTGGTCGTGTTGTTGAGATGCTGCCAGGCTTTGGCAAAATCGTCTTAAAGCTCAAAGATGACACATCTTTGACGGGCAGGCGCAAGTTCGGTGGTCAGTACATCAACAAGCATCCGCTCGAGGTAATCAAGCAGCTCATCGAGTACGGTGCCAGCACCACAAGCGTCACGGCTTCAGACTTCGATCCAGCCAATTACACAAGCACGATCTCACACTACGCGATGACCGATGTCAAAACGCGCACCGAAAAGGAATATTTTCAGAGCCGAGCTGACCACCATGAGCAAGCTGGTGAAGGTGGGCTCACCCCCGTCGGTGGTATGCTCTATGGTCGCAATGCTGATGTCGGTGGCTTGGCTCCATCGCATGAAGAGCCGCTTGTGCAGGTGCTTCCTCTAGTCAATGAGATCGCCATGTTCCTCGGCGCGACCATCTACGTTGATGAATCGGGCTCGGTGCGGTGCAAAGTATACGACTCTGGCGCTTCATCAGTCAGAACGCTCACCGCTGACGATTATGATGAGATGAATCAAGTCAATGCTTACGGTGGGATGGTCAACCGAGTCGTTGTTGAGATTGGACAATCAGAGCAAGGTGCGGTGTTTATCCGTGAAGACGCCACCAGCAAGGCGGCATTCGGTGAGTTTGAGCTTAAAGTCAAGTGCAGCAACCTCGCATCAGTGGCTTATGAAACCAAAAAATTCTCACTCACCAGCGTCAGCCCGGTGACTTACGATGTCTTTGCGGATGGTGGCTCAATCAGTGGCTTCGCAGGCACTAGAGGCACGGTGGCAAGGGTCACGTCTCCAACAGATGGCTTCTTACATACCGCAGCCACTGGTGCGACTCTATCAGTATCACGGCCAGGTTACTTCTTAATCATCCCTCTTGAGACCGCCAATCACTTCTACTTTGGCAAAGCAACGTCGCTTACCATCAACTACGAGTCGCCCGGCGTGATGGCTCATACAGCGTATTATCAGCAGCGCGATGATGATGGTGATTACGTCTCAGGCAGCAGCGTCAAGACTCTCAACAGCGTCAACTTCTCGATGGAGGAGCTCCATAGCAATCAATTTGAGTCTGAAGATATCGAAGATCCAGACCGAGCCAATGCTTTGGAGATCATCGATGTAACCATCGTGCGCAACTGGGCAGATAGCATCCTGACTCGGTTCGCCAATGGCTCAATTGAGGTCGAGTTTAGAACGTCTCTGCGTCATATAGACTTGGAGCTAGGCGATTTAATCGAGATTGATACTGATAACTTGTTGCTCGATGGTGCTGACTTCAATGATTCGTCTGTTTCAATCACTGCGAAGTTCGAGATCGTGGGCAAGGAGCTGGACATCACGAGCGACGTGCCAAGCGTCAAGTTTGTCGCTTGTCAGTCTTCCATCTCAACCACGCCATCACTCTCAATTGATGATGTAATCAACCGCCCAACGGTCACGGCGACGCCGATTGGTCTGCGACCGGGCTTGTCACCGATAGGCGTGGGCTCAATCATGCAAGGCATGGACGTCTCGGTGGCTTCTGGTCTTGATTTAAACATCAGCCCAGGCGTCTTAATCAGAGGCGATGGGCGCATCATGTCTAGAGCAGCCTATGAGGGCGTAGGCGTGCCGGATGACATCGAGGTTGATCTTGGTATTGATGCAAGCAATGGAGCTTGTGTGGTGGCTCAGAGGACCGCCACAAGCACATCTAGAGTCAAGACCATCCGCTTGATCGAGGCATCGAGCGGCGCGATTGCGAGCAACATAGACCGCAGGGTGCTCGGTGGTGCTATAGGGCCAAAGAACTTGAGCCCAACTTTGAGAGATGGCTTCAATCTCTTGCGTAACGGTGGCTTTGAGTCATGGACCCATGGCGATGCGTTCTTGCCTGATACCTGGGCGATGGTGGCAGGTGACTGGAACACTGACGCCAAGCGCTCTGAGACTCAAGCAGAAGGTCTGTACTCGGTAGCTCTACAGATAACGACGGCAAATGTAGGCTTGGCTTCTGAGTACATCCCAGTACGTGAGGGAGAGGTCTACTTGGTCTCTGCATCGATGAAGGCAGCGGGAGTGGGTAATACCTCGAGAATCGTTGTGAAGTTCTTCAGTGCAGGAAAGTCAACCATCTCAACCGTCACGGTTCAGAGCGCAGCAATCACAACGTCATGGGCGAGAATCGGTGGAGCAGTGGCAGCACCAACGAACGCTCGTTATGCTACGGTGATTGTCGAGCGCACCGCAGGGACCAAGCTTCAGTACATCGATGACGTAAAGATGGAAGTGGGCTCACCGATGTTCTCCGCGAAGGTGGGCTCAATTCAGACGCTCAACGCAAACCCCATCACGCTCGCTTATGACACTGAGCTCACCGATGTTGGTGGCTGGTACGATAACGCGCTTTATAAAGCGACAGTGCCAAGCTCAGGCACTTATGAAGTCGATGTCACAGCAGTCATCTATTACAGCGGCACCGGTTCAAAAGATACCGTTCAAGTCCATCTCTACAAGAATGGCGTGAGCTTGGTGGATATCGCTCACTTCGAGATTGATACGCATACGGCAGCCACTCACCCCTACGTCTCAACGCTCTCAACGCTCGTCAGTGCTAACGCTGGCGATGCGTTCACCGTGGTTATGACCGGCAACACGAACAACTCAGGGCGCTTGGCGAACTACGGGTCAGTTTTCTCGATGAAACTGATTCGGTGAGGCATAGACAGGGGGGTCTTTTATGCTACGATTGAGGTGAGCGTCGATGACGGTTTGATCCCCCCGTCGGAGCAGCCTTGATCGTAGCTCTTTGGTGATGGTTGACGATCTCAGCTCGTTACAGCCAGCCGAGATTTAGAAAGCAGGAGAAAGACATGGCGAATCCACGCGGCCCAAACTACTACAACGCATCCTACGCGACGACCAATGAGACTGACTTGGTGACGTTCCAAGCGACGAATCACTACAAAGCAGGGCTCACCGCTCTCATCTCATCAACGGCAGTCGGTGGTACCTTCAAACTTTACTACATCGATCCACAAGACAATGCCTGGCTCATCGACTCGGTAACAGTCACAGCCAATCAGCTCAGTGTCTTCGCGGTGGATTATGTAGTGCCTCGAGGCAAGGTGACCTTTACCGCTTCAGCAGCAACGAGCTCGGCGGTGACCTGCGAAGTTTACGGCAAGTAAGGGGTGAGACATGACTGCAACGATTAAATACCTACCGCCAGTGGCTGGCGGCGGCCAGATGGGCGAAGGCACGTTCTACCAAGAGGCGAGCGTCTCTGGTGCCCTAACTATCGACTTCGCCAATGGCTATTACCAAGAGCTTACGCTAACTGGCAACGTCACTTCTCTGGCGTTCAGCAATGGACCCGGCAGCGGTGAAGGCAAGAGCGTCGTTGTTGACTTTGTGCAGGGCGGCTCTGGTTCGTACACCGTGACTTTTACCAGCACGAAATTTGACTCTGGCATCGCACCGACTCTTAGCACCGGTGTAGGCGATATTGACCGCATTGCGTTCGACATTACCAATGACGGCTCTGACCAGATTTACGGCCACGTGCTCGGCCTGGATATGCAGTAAGATGGCACCACCAAAGGACATAGCTCGGAGCTATCCCAAGCGCGGCTTGACGGCAGATGTAGGGTTTCGGAGCGAGCCGAAGTTCTGTGGTGATGGGTCTATTGAGCTTAATGGCTCTAGCCAATACCTAAACGCGGAGCTTAGTTCGGCGCTCGGTGATTCGTTCACGATTATGGGATGGGCAAAACGCGAGGGCCCCTTGTCATCCTATAACTACATCGTAAACACAGGAGCCTCGAGCGGCGCGGGCAATGCTGTCTCTATTTCAATCACTAACACGAATCCGGGGATTTTGTATTTCTTTGACAATAGCACGTCGGTGAATACATCGAACACGGTAGAGTTTAATGAGTGGTTTCATTTTGCGCTTACGGTTGCACCGGGCGCAGGTAATGTGAAGCTTTACAAAAACGGAATTGACGGAACCCCGAGCCATAGCGTTGCGATCGATTTGTCAGATGTGACTTTCGAGGTTGGCCGACGCTTGGGCGGAATATTCTATTTCCGAGGTAAGATCTTTGATCTTCGCGTTTATGACGAGACGTTAACGCAAGACCAGATTCGAGAGCTTCTAAACAACCCAGGTCAAACAGTCCCGACAGGTCTCACAAGTGCGGACCTTATTCATCGATATTTGCTTGAGACCGACGCAAACGACAGCGGCGCAACCGGTAACAACCTGACAGCCAACAACTCACCGACGTTCGGTGTAGACAGAGCCCAACTCCCACGCGGTCTTGATTTGGCACGCGGCGCGGCAATGGCGCGAGTGTATACGGGGAGAGCCCTTGATCAAGACGGCTCGGTTGATCGATTGCAGGGAACCAACTTTACAGACGCAACCGCCACAGCTTGCACCGTCTCATTTTGGATGTATCAGCGAGATGGCGGACCTGGGCGAATTATTCACAACTTCGGTGGTGGTGCTACTGCCGTTGATCGATTCATTGCGTTTATGTCTTCAAGCAGTTTTTACATCGCCGGGGAAATTACTTCTGGAAATAGGCTGGGATTCACTTTATCGAGCCTTCCTTTGAATCAATGGCACCATGTTGTTTTCGTCTTAGATGGAAATGGTACAACGTCCCTAAACACTACGATCTTGTATCTCAACGGTGAAAAATACGACAGCCCTGGCGCTGTAGGTGTCATTTGGGATACCACCACTTTCGACATTGGCGGGACGTCTCACGGCTATCAGAACCAGTTAATAGCAGGCGTCAAAGTTTTCAATACGAAACTCACCGACGCCCAGGCCCGCGAGCTATACCACAACCCGGAGCAAGTCTTACCCACGGGTGTTAGTGCTAGCAATCTGCGACGGTACTATCCGCTGAGTGATTACAACGACACCGGCGGCACCGGTGGTCGATACTTCCAAGACATGGGCGCAGATGGCGAACCATTGGAAGACATTGGCTCGTGCTCCATGGAATTCGCTCAACCCGTACCGTGTCCGCAATTGGGATTGCAGCAGAGTGCATCTAGAATTTATTTCGATGGGGTAGGTGGTGGCTCTACAGGCCCGTATTGGTCCGCTAACTTAAGCACAGCGCCCGGCGCTACTTTTTCTCTTGCTTATTGGATTTGGTATGATTCAAGCCTTCCAATTTACTCGATGGTGACCGAAGGCGGCGGCCAACATTACATCCAGACTGCCGGCAATATCATTTGGTATGATGGCGGCGGAACCGCCTCTTTCAACGGTGCGTTCCCATCGTCAAAACAAGACCGATGGACTCATGTGGTGATGACAAGCACGGCATCAAGTCCTTATGCGAAATGCTACGTTGACGGGGTTGAGCAGACGGCATCAGGCGCTGCCGGTGGGGCTGGTATGACGGCTACCAGTTTTAGCGTCTTTGCCAGGGCTGCAACTACGGTTGGTTTCCACAAAGGCTTTTGTGCCAACATGGCAATCTTTGATGATGCTCTAAGTTCTGCCGAAGTTACCGAGCTATTCAATCAAGGCATCGGATACGATTTGCGAAATGACACCGGCGATTATGCTAGCTCGGCAGAGCTTCTCAACTATTGGTTATTCGATGATCTAACCTCAGTGGTTGACCGCAAGGGTTCAAACAACCTCACAAACCCAACATCAACGGCTTTCTCGGGGATGGCATCATTCCCAGAAAACGCCAGCGGCTCGACTATCGTTGGCGACTTCTCGATGAAGCGTAAGGGTGTGAGTGTTTTGAATTGCTTCAATGATCCGCCGGCGCAAGGCGTACGAACCGAGATTCCCAAAGGTGCGGGTTTAGCTCCTAGCCTTACAGACGGGCACGCTGTCTCGGTTTGGTACAGAAACCAAAAGCAGGACACGACTAGCGCCAACAACGGGACCATGGTCACATTTGGCACCGCGTCAGGCAATGATCGATTCATTATTGAGGCGCTGAATGGCAATTCATTTCGCGGGATTTACGGCGCTGTCACCGCTACCAGTACGGCAACGATCAGTGATAATGACTGGCATCATTACGCCATGGTGCTAGATGTTACAACGAGCCCTAATCCAACAGTAAGGGTTTATTTAGACGGCGTGGCCGCAGGCACCGCAACAGGCGCATTAAGCACGACATTCCCCGACTCCGTCACCACTATCGGATGGATGACGTCAGCCAAGGCTGGTTTTAATTATGGCTTAAAAGGGCCTCTTGCTTGCCCTAGAATCTATTCTTTTCAACTATCCGAAAACGAAATAAAACAAATCTACAATGCAGACTACCGTCTCATAAGGGGACTAGACAATGAGTAGCGGAACATGGATTTACGTACTGGTGCCAGTCGGCAACCTCGACGACGACCTACCATCGGCGGTCACTCGATACGATTATGAAACCTATCCAGACCCGGAAGGGCCACCGGTGATGGTCCATCCAACCTACCGCACCTCGGCGGAGTTCAACCGAGCCAACTGTGCTCTTGGTGCCAGCGATGGCGTTCACACTATCTGGAAATGCAACTCGCCGACGCTCATGGCTGGCGGTGACCTAGACCAATTCAGGGCAACCGGTTGGACTATCTACACGCAACCAGAAGCGGCTGAGTGGGCGGGTAACATTCCACCGCCGGATGAGGGTGGCTGATGGAAGCGATAGACCACGCGACGCTTGCGGGCTTGGTAGCGGCGGCGATTGCAGCGTTGAGAGCCTTTGAGCGCTGGGCGGATAACTTCAAAGCTCGTAGCAATGGCGGCACGGTCTACGATAACGTTAAGCGTATGCAAGACCAGGCTGACCGGATTGAAGATGAGGTGAAGGAATTGCGGGACAAGATGCAGCGCACCCATCGGGATTTGTGCGAGTTTCGCGAGCAGTTTAATACTTACACCGCGTATCGCAGGGGGCTTGATGATGCGCGCAAGGAGGGTGCCAATGGTTAAGGGCAAGACTAATGGTAAGGCCAGTTCAGAGTATATCTTGGCACTGGTCGGTATGGTTGGCGGTATGGTCATTGCGAGCATTGAAGGTTTTCAAGGCGAATCATCGTGGCTAACGCTTGCAGGTACGCTCCTGAGCGCCATTTGTGGTGCGAGCTATACTGCGAGCCGTGCCAAGGTCAAAGCGGCTCTTGCGGGCGCTGAGGCGGTTGCACAGGTGGGAAAGCAGGAAGCCAACTCACCCAAGGATTGACGCGTGCGTTGGCAGCGGTTCCGCAAAAGCCTGGCGGTCATATCAACCTTGGGCTCAGTGCTGGGCCTGATGGCGTGCGGGGCGTTCTTGACAGTGCTGCACGAATCAACGATGCGGTCTCGCTCATCGCGCAAGGCTCCATCGCGAGCCCGAGCGACTGGACCGCTTTGGCCGGAGTAAGAATCCGATGGTGATCTTTGATCGCATCAACGAGTGCGACGATGGCAAACCTCGAGAGCGGGAGCTGGTGAAGCTCAAGAAAGTCGTGGTGCATAAGATTGGCGCAGAGCTAGGCAGCACCGGCGTCGAGATTGCTCGAGCCTTCAGAGATACCAGCAAGCACGCGGCGGGCTCATACACTGGCGGCCAGATGCCCTACACTTTCATCATTAGAGTCGATGGCAGCATTGACCAGTGCTTGACGCTCAAAGACACCGGACCGCACGCTAAACGATGGAACAGCGAGAGCGTGAGCGTCGCGTTGATTGGCGACTTCACAAAGCACGAGCCCACCGAAGAGCAATGGCTCAGCTTGATTGAGCTCTGTATTGAGCTGGCGAGCTATGGCTTGACCATCCACGGTCACACCGAGCTACCAGGAAGCTCGTCAGACCCCGCCAAGCAGTGTCCAGGGCCTTTACTTGACCTGGATGCGTTACGAGCTGAGGTTGCCTTCAGAGTCGAAGAGAGGCGCATTGTGGGGCTTCTGGATGCAGGTGTTAGGCTCTAGTCTTTTTTCTTGCGGTGCTTGGTCCAGAACAAGTCTTCAAGCTCCAAGCGGCGCAGATAGTCTTTCAAGTCTGCAACTCGATCAGCATCGCCAGCGTGCTTCTCAATCCACGCTTTGACTCGACGCATCGACATCGCCAGTTCTTTTTTCTTCTCTCGATATTGAAAAGCAGCGCGTGATTTTAGGTCTTCTTTGTCTTTCATATTCCCCCCAAGTGCTCGGTGGGTCTGGTGACCTTATTGCCACCAGGCGCGATCCCACCGAGCTGATAAGCTGCCCATGTACACCATGGCACTCATTAACCATGATGGTCGGGGGAACAGCTTAACGTGTTAAAAGCTCCCATGCTCTTGCAGCCACTGCTGGCACTTGTCCGTTTCCAAGGCATCGCAGTCGGTCCATCCTATGGGCCACCCCATGAGCCACTCGACCCAATTCGGGTTCAGTGGTCCACCCGCCAGAGTGCTCAGGCTTGGCGTCCCCGCAGTCGCGAAGGTCGTGCCGTCTGACCGCTTGCCATTGTTCGTCGTGCCATATTGTGTCGCGGTCGGTGTCGGTAGCAACGAGCCACAATCGATCTCTTCGGTGAGGCGCTCCAAGTTCCAAGGCTGATAGACGACGCCACCGCGCATCATACCCGAGAGCGGCAAGGTCACCGAGGACTCTGGCAAGACCTCGTCGAACAAGGTTCGGTGAGTTCTCCACGAAGACGAACCTCGGTCGAACCTCACCGACGACTCGAGCCATCTCGGACCAGAGCCCGCTTCGCTCTCCGTCGATGCCTGCGCCTTTTCCTGCTGCGCTGATGTCTTGGCAAGGAAAGCCGCCCGAAACGACGTCAACAATGCCTCGCCATGGTCTGCCGTCAAATGTGCGCACGTCATCCCAGACCGGGAAAGAGTCAAGGGTTCCGTCGTTTTGTCGGGAAACCAAGACGCTGGCGGCGTAGGGGTCGCACTCGACAGCGCACACGGTGCGCCATCCGAGCAGCTTGCCTCCGAGTATGCCGCCACCAGCGCCTGCGAAAAGAGCCAGCTCACGCATCACCGCCGAATACCTGATGCCCGCTTGCGCGAGTCTCGCCATGACTTGAGATCGACCACGTTGCCCCATACGTGACGATGCAGAGCCCGTTGCTCACGCTTCTCAAGCACGTACTCGAAGATCATGCCAGCGATAGCCACAACGAAGCCAAAGCCCAAAAGCATCGCAATTAAAAGTAAGTCTAGTCCGTCCATGTTTCCCCCCTCTGGTGGTGTTTCTTACAGTCTAATCGAGAATGGTGCCACCGTCTAAAAATCGGCGGTGTTCTTCACAGCCTCGTTTCTGCTTCTCATCATCCAGCTCACTCTCAAAGAACATGCACCGCCAGCGGCCATCACTGAGCGCTTCAGCATAGCGACACGAGCGGCAGCTCTTATCAGGCTGGTTATTGCCGTGACAGAGTCCGGCATAGTCGCAGAAGCGGCACAACCAGAAATCGAAGTCGGGCGAGACCTTGCGCGGTGCCTCGAGTGACTTGATGATGCGGTGTGCTTTGTCTTCAATCTCTCGAGCATAGAACTCGTCGAGAGGCGTGCGGAGACTGAGCAGACGACGAGAGCCCGCCGATGCAACAGTCATGTAGTGCCAATCGATCTTGAGCTTGTACATGTAGATTTGGGCCTGCGCGTAGTAAGTGGGCATCCATTTAAGAAGCACCGAGCCTTCATCATCAAGCAGAGCGTGACGCTCGCGCAATCGATGCAGCTCGTCAAAGCGCTTGTCACTGATTGCTTTGTGTTCCCAAATGTGCGGCGTGTTTGGTGCCTCCACCAATCCGCCCTCAATGATGCCATCAACTGAGCCGCCAAAGTGTCCATCTTGAAAGCGTGCCTGGCGTCCCGAGAGGGTGACGACTTGCTCAAGCTCTCGAGCGATGAGCTCTTCGCTCTCGTGCCCGTCTCTAAACTTTCGCAGCACGTCAGCGGTGAAGTCGGGTTCCAGAGCCCACCGAAACGAGTACCAGGTTTTACGCTCGCACTCGCCACCGATGCTCGAGGCTCCAAGGTGCGGGCGGTGGCTGGTGTCTTGCTCGCGTTCCATCTTGTCATCAAGAATTTGAAGCGTTGTTCGCATCGTAGAGCTCTCCAATCATGGGGTTAGGTTTGCCGTGGTGTGCGTAGGCTTGTTCTATCAGTTCGTTGAGGTCTCTGCCGCTCCAAGTATCGTCACCGATTCTCAAGTCATACGTGTACCAGCTCTTGAGCGGTGTGCCTTTCATGATGTACTCAGGGCGATTGTTTCTCGCTCTGACTTCAACGCTTACTCTCAAGCACTCGAAATCAACTGCTAGTCTCTGAAGTGCGCCGAAGTAGATTAGATCTTCATTGCGTTTGTTTCTCATCATTAGATCCCAAAATAGAAGATTGAAGATGTCTAAGAAAAAGCGCCAGCCCGATACAACCGGAGCAGACCGGGCCAGCGCGATTATCTCATTGTCAGAAAGGGGTGTCATTGCTTGGTGGTGCTTGGAATGAATTCCCAAGGTCTGCTTTGCGGTATCCCTTAATCTCAGTTTGAGTCTGCCCATTCCACTCACGATGAGCGACCTTTACCTTGACCGGTCGGTGGTGCAGCTCAAAAGAGTCGCTGATGCTCTTGAGTCCAGCCGACTGGCAGAACCGGGCGAGGTTCTCTTGTGCAATCTCGACGGCTTTCGGGTTCGGATTGCGCAGGTTGAAGCGGTCCCAAATGTACCGACCTTTGTGCTGGCCATCGACGACCTCGAACTTGAATTGTAGGTAATTGCCGGTGCCCGCTTTTGTCTCGCGTATCTCTGACTCGATGGCGATCACATTGTAATAGCCTTCAGGTAGTGGCTCGTAGCTCGAGGTAGTGTCTTGTGAGAAGTCGTAGTTGCCTGCATTAAAGTTAATTGTTGCCATTGTGGTGATCTCCTTTATCCAATGATTTTGTTGTAAATTGCTTCAAGGTTTGGTTCTTCAAATTGCGCCAGAGCGCCGCTTCTATCTTTTGCTGTCCACACGCCATCGGTTGACGTCTGAAGGGCTCGCTTGGTCTCGCCATCGACTTCCTTGACTCGCATCGCAAAGACTTCATCGAAGAAGTAAGGCAGGCTCTGACCGAGCTTGTTGCCGGGCATTGATGGCGTCCAGAGCATCGCGCCGGTGTCATCCTGGATGCGCTCGGCCTTGGCGCTCATAAACACGTTACGCGGCAAGTCTCTGAAGGCTCTGATGAGCTGAGCCATGCGGTCTTGAAGCTCGCCATAAGCCTTGCGTGGGTCTTTGCTTGCTTTCTTCTCAGCAGCAAGCACGACTTCAGCAATCTCGCTGAGAGAGTCAATGCAAACCCACCGGTAGCCCTTAGCTTCATCGCTCTCAGTAAGGTATCTGTAGGCTTCTTGAACCTCGACCAAGCTGGTGACCTCAATCACCGGCAGGTCGTAACCTCGCAGGCTCAGGAGCCCGCTCTCAGCACTGATGATAATGCAGTCTTTGGCAGTCGCGCAGAGCGTTGTCTTGCCTGAGCCCGCTGCTCCATATGTCAGCACTTTTAGGTGCTGGTGACTGGTGTCACTTGTTCTTGTTATCTTTACCATTGTTTAATCCCTTTCTTTGTTTGTGAGCTCTTCGAGCTCGTCTACCTTCGCACAGAGGTCTGACAAGATTTTGCCGATGCCCTCGATGCTCGTGATGATTTCAACGTCCCAATGGACACAGCGGCCACCGGGCTCCTCGATTGATACTTTCCAGAAGCCGCCGCCATCGGTCTCGATGGCTTTGGGCTCTGCTTTAATCGTGTGGTCGCGGTGGACCAGTTCAATGCGTGCGTTCATCCGATTTCAATCCGTCCGTTACCTGATGGCAGTTCGTAACCTTGATCTTCGAGTTCAGCTATGATCTCGGCGTTAGGTGTCGTCAGGTGCCATCCACCGACTGATGATTGACCGTCATCTGAAATCCAATACTTTTTCGCCCAGAGTAGCTCGAGCGACTCATTGAAAAGCGTATCCTCATCGATGGCGCTCAAGTCGATGTCGTTGGTCAGGCTCTCAATGTAAGTGTTGAACGCTTCGCGGAGACCATCGTCAGACTGGTACTCTGCCGCATTGTACGACATCAAATCCGCGATGTATTGCGCGAGCTCTTGAGTCGAACCGTCAGCGAGGTCTTCTTTGATGGCAGTGATTGCAGATTGAAAAGTTTGGTGAGTCATTTCTTGTTTCCTTTGTTTCGTGCCGCGTCGCTGCGACATGATTATTATGCTCACGACCTAAAGATGTTTGCAAATGCTTTTAACGTATGTTTTAAAGATAAATGTGATTATTTTTGGGTAAAAAGTACTTTTAAGGAGAAAGACATGAAAAATCAGATAGTTGGCTTCAAGTGCTCGATGGAGATGCTCAAGCGTATCAATGCCCTAGCACCGCTACTGAGTAGCATCAGGGCGTATCAAGTAAGCTCATCGAAGTCAGATGTGATCCGCGAGGCGCTGGCGATTGGTTTGCAGCAGCTAGAGCAAGAGGTAGAAGGCAATGACAAGGGTTGATGACGCGCTGGCAGTGACTCCAGCGCACCATCGGGGAGGGAATTCTATGAGTGATTTAATAGAGATTTTCGGTGGAAAATTCAACGCGGATGCGCGACCGGTTGAGCCACCAGACAAGCAACTGAAACAGGCAATTGAGAAAGCAGGGCTCAAGCCACCGGACATCATCGAGCTTGACGGTCTACTTCATCGCTTCGACTGCGATGAGAAAGGCGGGCGTACCGGTTGGTATGTCGCCCACGGTGACGACATCCCTGGCGGTGCTTTCGGGTGCTGGCGTCGTGACCTAAAGCAAGACTGGCGGGCAAGCATCGGGCGCGAGCTGACACCGCAAGAAATAGCGAGAAGCAAGGCGACGATTGAGAAAGCCAAAGCCATCCGGCGGCAAGAGATTGAGCGCCAGCGTGAGAGCACCAAGCAAGAGGTCACGCGGCTATGGGAGCAAGCCCAGACCGCCAGTGATGATCACCCATACCTCACACGAAAGCGGGTGAGAGCTCACGGCGTGCGCATCTCACAAGATGGTCGGCTCATGGTGCCGCTGCATGATGAGAGTTACCAGCTCAGCTCTCTGCAATACATCGACGGCAGCGGTGGCAAGCTCTATCACCAGGGCGGTCGAGTCGGTGGTTGCTATTTCACGATAGGGATGCCCACTGACACGATCTATGTCGTTGAAGGTTTTGCCACTGGTGCAACGGTGCGCGAGGTGACTGGCTCGATGGTGGTGGTTGCGTTCTCTGCGAGCAATCTGCCGAGCGTGACCGGTCACTTGCGTGAGTTCTATGGTCAGGCTCAGAGGCTTGTCATCGTCGCAGACAATGACGTTGGCGGCGTAGGTCTCGCCAAAGCTCACGAGGCGGCTGCCCGCCACGGCGCTCAAGTTGTGATGCCACCAGAGCCGGGCGATGCCAATGACTATCACAACGCGGGCCATGACCTTCTCGCGGTGCTGACACCAGAGCAGAGCGATTGGCTTGTGCCTGGCGATGAGTTCTGTTCTCAGCCAGCTCCTATCTCGTGGCTCATCAAGCGGTGGATTCAGGAAGATGCGTTGATGATGGTCCACGGTCCGTCGGGTGGCGGCAAGACCTTCATCGTCTTGGATTGGGCGCTTCGTATCGCGGGCGGTCTCAGTGACTGGCGAGGGCATCGAGTCAAGCCCGGCACCGTGGTCTATCTTGCTGGTGAGGGTCACCATGGTCTGCGCGGTAGGGTGGCAGCCTGGAAGCATCATCACAAAGTGAAATCAACCAACCTCTGGGTCTCAAAGAGCGGTTGTGACCTCAATACTGATATTGGTTATCAGCGAGTGTCTGAAGCCCTGCGAGGGCTACCAGAGCAGCCCAAATTGATTGTGGTGGATACTCTACACCGGTTCTTGCTTGGCGATGAGAACTCGGCTCAAGATGCCAAGTCGATGCTCGATGCTTGTGCGAACCTGATGCAGAGCTTTCAGTGCTCAGTGCTTCTTGTGCATCACACTGGTGTCAGTGATGACGCTCAGCATCGGGCTCGAGGCTCAAGCGCTTGGCGTGGTGCGTTGGACATTGAGGTGAGCGTGGTGCCCGCCAAAGGTGATAAGCCCATCGAGATTGTGCAGCGTAAGTCCAAAGACGCTGAGCTTGCGATGAGTCATCAGTGCGAGCTTCGCACGATTGAGATCCCTGGCTGGCGAGACGATGAGGGCGAGCCAGTGCGGTCAGCGGTGGTCGAGTCGGTGACACCGGTTGAGAAGGTTGATGACAAGCTCGTTACCCGGAAAGACCGCTTCGCCCGGGCATGGTTTGACAACTCGTGCCCGCTCGATGGTGATGGCAAGCCTTGGCTTTCTCAGAAGCAGCTTCGCCAGTGGTTGATGGATGTTGAAGGGCTCTCAGAGCGCAACGTCAATCAAGAGATGAAGCCGAGCGTTAGTGGAAGACTGCTCAACGTCTTAATCGATTTAGAGCTCATCAAGTACAACACCAACGGCTACTCGGTCATCGATGACGCCTGGGCTTCAGTGCTTCAGATGATGCGTCAGAGTAGGTAACGCGCCGCATAATTGTCAGACAATCCGGTACATTTTGGGCATGTACCAGACCCCCAAAAATTAGGGTCAAAATGTACCTAAATTGTCAGACAATCCAAAAGAGGTACATTTTAGGTACATTTTGAGTACATCAATAAA
>Ga0208795_1000271_pt1 | contig 26259 bp, 37 predicted proteins | sample CB_VirMetaG_6_FD_184541 | JGI IMG/M metagenome (GOLD analysis project Ga0208795, IMG submission 184541) | Freshwater to marine saline gradient viral communities from Chesapeake Bay - CB_1508_2 Viral MetaG (SPAdes) (version 4) | ecosystem: Environmental > Aquatic > Marine > Coastal | place: USA... | reverse complement strand
AAACCATCTTTTTCCAGAGGTTGCTGGTTAAAAAGTCGGCAGCATCAATTGCGCCTCGCAGGTTTAACTTATTGAAAGATGATATAGTTCTTAGTAATTCATCCGCTGGAGGGAAATAAATCATTGAGTTAAGAAACTCAGAGTCTAAATGGGGACCGGATATGGTATATTTCTTACCACCGGGTCCAATTAGATAATCAAGTTTAGCTCCGTCAGCATGGCGCTCGGCCCAATACATGGACATCTTCTCGCGGCCACCTTCAAAAAGCCTAGTTACCTTTTCAAGTTCTGCCTTGTCTACGCCAATTCTTTCAGCATGACGAGCGAATATAGAATTGAATAACTTACCGCTAGCATCATAGCCAGCCTTGGAGGCATCTTCGGCAAATGCTACGCTATCTGCAATATCTGCTATTGTCTTTTCATCAAGTTTCGCAGCACGACCATAAGAATACACCATATCAACTAGGCCATCTACATCTGCCGCATGTACGAATGTTCCGCCAGGTAAAATTGTATTATAATTCTTAGAAAGGGTATTCATTATCTTAGGCAGGATGGGAGTCTTCCGATATCCTTTTGCCGCTAAACCTTTAATAGAGCGAGCCATTTGAACAGCCGTGCCAGGAACAATTCGACTATTGGCGATTCTAGTGGCAGTACCTGAGATAGCTTTACCGACCTTTGTGCCAGTCTCTAAAACATCCGCTACTACATTTCCACCAGCGATAAAAGGAGCGATGGCTGCAAGAACTTCATCACGAGTCTTTGCCGCAGCTAATACTTTTGACTGCTCAACTGTTAAGCCAGCACGCTTCTTTCCCTTTTTACCAAGAGCATAGATGTCCTGCCAGTTATCAATATTTGCAATAGCGCTAATTAGAGGCTCAGCAGCTTTGCTGCCTAAAAATCCTGCAACGAGATTGACATCATAAACCATGTTGTCATACTCATCTGCCATCTTCGTAAGGGAATCAAAAGCTTTATCATACTCTTCTTGCTTTACAAACTTCTTAAATCCTGTAGCCTTATTGAGTTCTTCTAAAGCTTCCTGAGCATTCTTTGCAGCTTCGTCAAGTTCAATATCTAATAAAGCTTTTCTTTGTATCGCTTTAGAAGTTTGAAGTCCGCCTGATATTCTAGCAGCCCTTTCGGCTTCTTTAGCAGCTCTTCTAAGCCTAGCATAAATTATACCAGGGTCAGTGCGTAGCATGACGAGTAAGTCACCTAGTGCGCTTACTACTGTACCAACAGTATCTTCTGGCTCTACAAAAGGAAGGACTTCAGTTACTGGGTCAATCACCGAATAAGGGCGATAATAAACCTGGCCATTGTCCAGCTTAATTGCAACCTTATAAGCATCAAGCTGTGCTTGGCGAGCTTTAAATCCCTGGCCCGTTTCTTCGGAAGGGAAGAATCCTTCACCCAAATCAATCTTATTGCCATTAATTAAATCTTTGGCAATCTGAAATGCTTTAGTTTGTGACACGATGTACTTTAGACCTGATTCATCCTCTGGTCTATTTAGTACTTGATTTATTGTTTTATTTGGGTCGGTTGGTTGCTCGGTAAACCAAGTAAGTTCTCCGGCCATTTTAGCGTCAAGACGCGCCCTAAAACTTCTAGCCCCACTGCCTAGTAACTCTAAACCTGTTTCAGGAAGTATGGATAATCCGCGAATTGAAGCTTTAAGAATATTCCAAAATCTACCACGGTATGAGTTTTTAAACTTTTCATTAGCAATTCGCTGACCTTCAAGAAACATATTTTTCTCGCGCTCTTGGCGGGTCATTTTGTCAATCTCAACAAGAGTCTTAGTCAAATCATTGTCGGGAACTGCACCATATTGAGCAAGTGCAGCTATTAGACCAGCAGAAGCAGACGGATTATTTTTTATTAAGTTACGAACTTGTATACCTTGTTCGCCGGTAATAAGCTGCGAGGCTTTAACTAGGTCTTCATAATCGGCTTGAGTCTGATTAAGCACTCTATCATTAGAGCCGGTTACTTCCCAAGTGCCATCCTTGCGCTTGCGGATTCCGGGTTGTGTCACAGATTAAACCCTTCTGAATTAACCCCATCTGAATATTCTAACATTCTGCGCAAATCTTCATTGTTTGGGTCCCGCAAATACATTGCTCGTATTGCTTGAATTCCACTATCGTATCTATCGGCATTATCAGGAGCGGGCGGTAGCATCAACGCTTCTTCTCCATTGCCATCTCCGAGCCTACCACCAGAAGATACTGGCATGTCAGGATAATTAGTTGGTGCCGAAAGTGTAGTAAGTTCTGCTAAAGATGCAACGGCAGCAGGAGCTGTGCCTACAACGCCTTCTGCTCCCTTTATCTGCTCCACTTGAGCTTTAGTAGCGCCAAAGGCTCCACCACCAGATGGGCGAAGTTGCATTGCCTTTTGAGCTTTTTTACCACTTTGACCAGCTCCACCAACAGCAGAAATATTCATAGGATTATACTGTGGACCGCCATTAGGACCTCCGCGATTTTCAACTTCCACGCTTATCCTCCTCTGGATTATAAGAATATTCTTCTGCGCTTGCTAACATACCTTTAGCTAGCCATGGGTTCATGTTTTCACTTACATCTGTCATTAGGTATCTTGTACCTTCGAAGTCACTCCACTCGCTAACAAGTACCCAGCCTGTACAAATCTGACTATCAGAATCATCTAGCTCTTCTGCTAGTATTCTCATAGCCTTATCTATGGCTTCTGTGAACTTGTTCACTTTGGTTGTTCTTCTATTTGGTAGGGGGCTGCTGTGTATGCACTAACTCTTGCGGCAACTTCCATTGCTGCGAGGGCATCAGCGCCTGCATAAAGAGCGCCAAGTGCGTAAGCACCTCCGCTGCCGATGGCATAGAATCCTGCTTCACTCTTCATCACCGCCAAGTCTTGGTCGACATCAAAGAGTTCGCCACCAACCGCGATTAGAAATTGGAATCTTAATCCATCTTTATCTTTGTCATGAGGTTCATCAAAATTATATCCATTAGTAGTAAGACATTTGCGAAGGGAAGGCATAGCCTTAACTATCATGTAGCGATATGCGTCCTTTTTGTCTTTTGCTGTGAAAGCTGGAGGTGTCCAGATATTCTGTGCTATATCGCAAGGAGCTACTTCTCCTGCTCCTGCTATTAACAATGCACCACGTGCTGTTATCTTCTTCATTACCGGGTGTGAATATACCTTACCGCCGTCATCAGTTATCCGGCTGTCTGCAACGATAACTGACTTCTTATCATATTCAACGCCAATGATTGTTGTCATCGTCCCCTCCTGGGTTATCTACGTCGAATAGTTCTCACACTAGAGCGGGCTTCGCCAGCTCCGGTTAATCCTGATAATAAACTCATTATATCTGATTGTCCGCCACCTTGAGGTGTTGGTGGAAGAGCGCCTCCTACCGAAGCGCCAGCGGGAGCAGGGGACGGTTGCTCAACCATTTGTTCAGCAGCTCCAGTAGGAGGAACCTGTTCCTCAGGGGTAAAGATATCTTCAACGACATCTTCGATTGCCTGTCCCTTTTGGCGAGCTTTAATCACCTTTGCAATCTTCATTACAATCTCGCTAGCATCGCCACCTTGGGCTGCAATCTGCGGAATTGCCTGAGTGTAAGCCTGTAGAGATGCAAGTAATGCGGTGCGCATATCTTCAATCTCAATCTTCTCAAGCTCTTGCGTCACATTAACACTGAAAGGAAGTTCTCTCATTGCCATATCGCGGGAGATGAGCTTACCACCTAAGGCTTGCAACATAAATATCAAACCTTGGGCTGGATTTAAACCTGCAAGCATGCCGTAGCGCACATCAGCGCTATAGTCATTCTTAATATCTTTTCGTGGACTATATGTAATTTCATACGGTGCACCAGCATCGACACCACGAATTGTCTTTTCTATCGGGAAAATCTTTTCATCTACTTCAAAACAAATCTGAATAACGTCACGGAGGGCGCTAGCAAAGATAGCTTGAGCAGATTTGACCTGGGTATCAAAAGCACCCATGAGAGCCTGAACGCCCTGGCCCGTGATAATCGATGCGTCGATGTTGCCAGTACGTCCTTCAGGATAACGAGCACCAACACGCAATTCTTGATTAAGTAGTGTTTGCTCAGTGAATGCTCCAGTTGGAAGCGTGAGTTCTACGCGGCGAACGCCGGCAGGGTTTGAGGTACGTATGACAGCATCTCCACCAAGCTGTAGCTCTTGTACATCTTGTGGGAGTACAATTGGAGACTGTACAGATTTTTCTGCTGCTTCCATTGCAAGAAGAGCAAAACGATTGCGAAGCAATTGGATACCTAGGATATCATCAAATTGTCCACGGAGCTCACCATCAACGGATGGCTTGCGTGCAATTACTACCATCATCTTGCCAAGAGGATTCTTGGCTCGAGAAAGTATTAGATTGCTTTTCTCTGGCATGTAAATTACTGACTGGTCCTTGTCGTAGTAACGAACAACCTCAGTCATTGAATTCATATCCTGGTCGTAACCATCGCGGCCAAGAAGCTGAGCATCATACTCTGGGAACTGGCTTACCAATTCTCCAAGGGTTAGGTAGTAGCGCTTTGCAAAAGCAACGCAGCGTCCGTATCTATCAAACTCAGGATAGGCGTGAATTGGATTTTCAAGACGAATGCGTGGTAAGTTAGCTTCTGTGTCTATTTCGACGACAAACGGGAGGAACCCGTATGTGATGTACCAGTCAGCACCCGAATACATCTGTACAGATAAGTCACTATGGGCGAAATAATTACTAGCAATGCGAGTACGCTTATCAGCAAAAGCTCTAGCTCTGTCGCTCGTTTGATTTGCCGCGGAGCAGTTGACGGCCGGGAGAGGTGCCATAACTTCCGACAAGTCTCTCGCAACAATATCCACAAAATTTGCAACGACATTAGCATCTACACCATCTGGAAAGAAGTCAGGATATACGGATGAAATCTGTCCTTTACGCACAGCAAGGACATCTTGGTTTCGTGCGTCCCTGTCTGCATTACGATAGCGCAGCGATTCAACTCGTGCAGCAATCTGTTCAATGGATAACATTAAGTTCCTATCCGTATGTTTCTTGCCATTGTTCTGAAATGGCTTCATCTAAGTTAATTGCCAGACGGCGTTCCTTCTGAGCTCTGGTAGCCCATCGGTTATTCATCCACCTAGCTGTATGCGAGTTCTGCTGCATCAATTCTCTTACCCTGATTACAGCAAACCATAGTGCCATAACGCAGTCGCTGGGATTTCTAGAATCAGGTTTCCAGGTAATCAACTGCTGCACTAAAGCCTTCAAGCCTTCGCTACCTTCATTGCTGGGTAGCTCAATCAGATTGTTATCCTGGAATCTTCCATCTCTAACAGTGCCGAAAAGACTTGCCATAGAAGCCACACCGAAACTAGTATCCCACTTATTTTTACCAGTGAAGTGAGAGTTGAGCTGACAGCCGTAGGCTGCGAGCCATTGTCGTAAGTCGTCATCTAAGGCGTAAGCTTTCTGGTGAGCATTTATTTCTATTCGTAATTCCTGAGGACGGTATTTCTCAACCCAGTCCTCAATCAAATCTCTAATCTTCATTGGACTTGGCTCAGTCATGTTGACTGCATCCAGCACATAAATCATACCGTCTACTCGGTTATAAGTCAAGACCACCGCTGCCGTGTTCCCCGTCATCGCAGGGTCTAGACCAATAACCGTATATGAGGATTCTAGGTTCTTGGGGTGTCCTGCAGCGCCTGGTTTAAGCGGTCCGCGCTTTCGCATACCGTTAACACATCCTGCAACTGCTGTTGGCGAGAATATGCTATCTTCGACGACATCTTCTTGTTGGTAGACCATCGCCCAAACAGACGGGGCAACCTCGCTTCGACGCGTGAAAAGAGAAGGGCCGTCCCACTTGGGGTATAGTCCTTGTTCATTTGGTTCATCTTTATCGCCCTCGGGGCTATCGGTATATGGCCAGAGAGTTTTCCAACTTGCTGGCTTCTCGTCAAATTCTAATACTGCCGGCTGGGCAAAGTATGTAAAGGGGCTTTTGCCACCGGTCCATTGTTGACCGTCCCGTATCATCTTATACAAGTCAACGGGTGCAACACGGGTCCCTACAATAAGCAGTTTCCCGTGTCGACCCAAACGCGTGATAACTTCTTTCTGAAGCCATTCAATTTGCTTCTCCCACTCGTGGGCATTGGAGTTCATCACGACATCATCTAGGATAATCAAGTCAGCACGGGCACCATAAATCTGGCTACCAAAGCCGAGGGCTTGAACGGAGGGGTCCTTTTCGCCGGAGTCCCTACCAGTACCTAGGTAAATCATATCGGCGCTCCATGTCTGGGAGTCAGCCTTATACCCTCCATTAGGGCCAAAGGCCGTCTGGAGCTTTATCCAATTGGGGTGGGAAAGCCTTGTCTTGATAGCGCTAAGGAACTTTCGGGCCATGCCCTGGGTCTTAGAGACAAGGATGATTCTAACATTCGGATTAGTCGCCAGCATATAGGTCACGTAGTTAATCGTGATTACTGTCGACTTAGCATGCTCGGGGGGTACGTTAATCAGGACTCGGTTAGCCGCCCCTGGCTCGTATGTCATCGCCGGGTGAAGCCACTGGGGCTCGCGCCCCTCAATCAAATCTATCCAGTCCCTATGATGGTCAAAGAGCTGGGTGTCTAGAAACTGGGTCGAGAAGTCCTCAAAGCCAATCTCCTTGATATTCTTCAAGTCGGCCTTGATGCCCTTACCTTCTAGGCGGGCCGTATCGGCCCTTTCCTTGAACTCAGTATCCTTCATAGACCATTGCCTGAAGGTTACATCGTTTCGGTTAACCGAGGCCATAGCCTGGGTAATAGTCGCCCCCTGGGCTAGCTGGAGTAGGACACGCTCTTTGGCCTCAGCCATAGGGATGTCCACCTTGCCAGGCTTTCTACCCATCAGTCCCCCTATAAATCACACCAATAACGCCATTCAGATAACGGCAGTACTCTCCCATTATATATATTATTATATATATTATTATATAGGAGCTTGCGTAGGAACAAACCGGAGCAAGCTCCGTATATGTAATTATTATTACATATATAGAAAACCTGTTCATTTCTGGAAACCGAAAGGTTTCCTTAATATATTTTTGGGGTTATACCTATATCTGGGCAAAAGCCCAGTTCAGAGCTATATTTCTGGGGGGCTTATAACAGAAATTTTTGGGGTGAGACATAAAATCTTATAAGCCCGCGATTTAATAAGCCTGCGGTCAAAGTTTCCTGAGTGCTTCCTGAGTGTATCCTGAGAGCCTGACGGCTCATGGTTCCTGAGAATTACCTGAGAGCCTATGGCTCTCTAGAACATTTGTTCTAATTTATAAACTGAGAATTATCTGAGTTATTCCTGAAAGTTTTCTGAGTGAGTGACTATCCCCCCGCCACCTATCGGGCGTGTGGCGTAGGTCATAGAACAAGTGTTCTAATGTGAATCGTGTCACAATGTCTGAATTGTGGCGTGTCTAAATTGACAAGAGAGGGCATGTCCTATCTATTCCATTATGCCCGATTTATCCTATCTCTAAGCGTAAGAGGGAAAGTGTGACGCACTTCACAATTCTTGAGCGTGATTCCGATTAGGTGAATTGGGGGGTGCGGGTTTAGGATTCTCTTATCGGTTGAAAGAACCATCAACCTAGACCCAATTAGTCGGGTATCTGACTAGGCGGGGCAGTTCTAGGGGGGTCAGATTTTTTACCGAAGAACCCAAGCGAGAATTGTACCGCATGGCGAGCGCGATACCGCGCAACCTATCCACGCTTCTGCGTGGTCGGTAGGGGGGCAGTAAGGGTTCGCTAGTCATAATTCCACCTAGTAAGTAAGCGGGGAGCGATTCGGTTAGATGTACTTTCCGAATAGTATCCGCCGAACGCTTGGTGAGGGTAGGCGGGAGTCACTCTCGCGCCTATCCGCTAGGGCTTCTGCCCTTAACCATGACTAGAGAGGATAAAGACCATGGTTCGTAATGTCAGAGTACGCAAAGCATGGAAGCGCCAAACCGCGAAGGTGGCGTTCCCTGTGACGATTACCAAACCAAACGGCGAAACCTTCACGATAGCGCCCACGCCCAAGCGTGTCGCTAAGCGTAAGACAACCACCAAGCACACGCCCAAGCGTGTCGCTAAACTCCCCACGCCCGCCCAAGATAATCGGGCGATAGCACTAGAAGAACGCAAGAGAGCGTTCGCTGAAAGCCAACGCGCATTAGAATTAGAGATGCGTGGCGGTTCATACAATTAGTAGGATAGTCGCGCACACCTAGCGGGTGCGAGGGTTCATGACCCTAGCGCGACACGCGGAAAGTCCGCACAATTAGGAGGCAACATGGCAACATTACCCGCCCGAATTATTCGGTGCGAGTGTGGCAAATTGATAACACTTGACGCGCTCACGCTTGAGGGTGTGAAGTGTCCGACATGTGGCGCAAGTCACAAGCCTACTAATTGACATGCCACAAAGGGGTGTGATAGTATGGATAGCATGTTAGAGTTTAGCGTGACGAATTGGGGGATAACCTTCAATACCGCACCGCTTTACTTCAATCTATCGTGGGGCTTTACAATAGTGCTAATCGGCGCTATAATTGCCCGCAAGATAGTGAAAGCGAGGAATAAGTGAGCAACTATTTCGGGCTACGGCTACGCGACTACGCATGGTACTACTTGTACCACGCGCCACGCACCGCGTTAGATAAACGCTACCGCAAACGCCATGAAGAATTGGAATCCCTACTCAGGGAAGCCTACAAGAGAGGACTACTAGACAAGTGACACCTTTCCACCTAACAACTCATGAGGGTGCTAACCCTGATGATTTTATCCTAGTGATAACTCCTAGTGAGATGGAGTACATACGCACTAGCCTACGCAACGAGAGCGCACGGCTACGCAAGCAAGGATTCACGGGGCTTCAAGCCTATGTGGATAATCTTAGAGATAAGATTTCCAACATGATGATTGAACAAGCACAAGACAAGTTTGACAAGCACGCCAAAGTCTGATAGACTACGGCTACTAACGAACACCTAAGGGGGTGATAGTATGTCAGAAGAAGCAGAAGTAGAAGTCGGTACATGTATCTCATGCTCAACAGAGTATCCGATAGATGAACTAAATACCACAGAGGATAGCGACCTTGTATGCTCGGATTGTATCCAATCATGCGAGCGTTGCGGTATGGTAGGCACAAGTGATTACAGTTGGTATTCGGTAGATGATGAATCATGGTGCGAGCATTGTTGGGAAAACGATTCCTTCCATTGTACTCGTTGCGAATACACCTACAATAGCAACAGGGTAGAGTATAGCATAGTACGCGGTAATAGTTGGAACGAGTCGTGGTGTGAGCATTGTATAAGTGACTATGCCACCTATTGTGACAACTGTAATGAATACTATGCTGACGATAGTGGCGAGTGCCCACAATGCGAGGGTAATGGTGCGGGTAATGTCCATAATTATTCGCACAAGCCTAACCCTGTATTTCATGGTAGCGCACCGACCAACCTATTCATGGGCTTTGAGTTAGAGATGGAACTCAACTCAATAGGTAGTGCTGAGTATCGTGAAGCGGTAGCCGGTGTCACAGAGTTAGAGTCTGATAGTGTATGCTATCTCAAGTCTGACTCAAGCATACACGGCACGGGCTTTGAGCTAGTCACACACCCGCATACTCTCGGTGCTTATGAGCAAGCCGACAAGTTGTGGGAATACATAGAATTACTACGCACCCAATACAGAGCGCGTAGTTATGACACCGATTCATGTGGGCTACATGTCCATGTATCTCGGAGTGCGTTCAAGTCGGGCGCACATACTCACCGATTCCTCTCCTTGATTTACAAGAATCCTAAGGAGATGATGAAACTAGCAGGGCGTAAGAACTCTCGCTACGCACAATTCTCTGATGTCTATAAGCCTGATGAATGGGGTATCCCACGATTCAACTTACACGACAAGATACATGCTGGCTTCCGTACCGAGCGTTATAGTGCGGTCAATACCGGCAACGATTACACACTAGAATTGCGCTTCTTCCGTGGCAACATGAAGCGCGAGGGCGTTATGTCTGCCCTAGAATTGTGCCACGCTTCGGTAGAATACACTCGTGACATGAGCGTGTCTGATGTCAAGTTAGGTATGCTCAAGTGGGAGTGGTTCGCCGATTGGGTAGAAGCCAACAATGGTGTCTATCCTAACCTATACTTGCGCATGTCCAAAGTGCCAAGTGTATCTCTTGATAACCGACCACTAATCAACGCTTAGGGGGTGTTATATGTGTCTATTAGTTGTCTGTAAGCCTGGTGCTACACCAAAGCACGAGGAACTTACAGAGGGCGCGTGTGCTAATCCGCACGGCTATGGGTTCGCCATGGTAATTGACGGCAAGATTTTCCGCTATCGTACCATGTCTGCTCGTAAAGCCGTGTCCAAGTTTATCCACATGCGCCAACAAAATCCTCACGGCTATGCTATTTGGCATGCCCGTTATGCTACGCATGGCGTAAAGAACGAGGATAACTGTCACCCGTTCCAAGTGGGTGACGATACTGATACAGTACTAGCGCACAATGGTGTGCTAGATACTTTCATAGGGAAAGATGATAAGCGTAGCGATACGCGTATCTTCGCAGAGGATACCTTGCCTAAACTCGGCGGGGTATGTGCTTTGGAAGATGAGAATCTGTACCGCATGGTTGAAGGGTGGGCTTCGGGTAGTAAGATAGCCGTGCTCACGACCAACCCTAACGCCCAGTACCAGTTGTATCTAATCAACGAGCGACTCGGTACATGGGACGACAATGGTGTATGGTGGAGTAATTCCTCGTACAAGCGGAATACCTACTCGTACAAGGATTACTACAAGTCAGACACCAAGCCCGCCACTACCACTATACATGAGTCAGACTACGCCGAGGAGCAGAAGCATTATGAAGAACTCCTTGACGCGCTAGATGAGCAAGTCACCATAGACATGTGCCCCTCATGCGAAGCCCTCATTGACATAGATAGGTCAGCAGAGTACTGCCAGTACTGTGACTGCTGTATGTCATGCTACGCCACATGGCAGGATTGTATGTGCTACACACCAGCAAGCGCACGCAAGTCCTACTCCAATGACTTTGACAATCATTGGGTAAGAGTGTATAATAAGGACAACATAGCAATACCTTACTAACCAACTAACTAGGAGCAATAAATGACCGAGAAAGAACTCGTCAGCTTTGCTGATGAACTACGCACCATCGCTTATCTACTTGAAGCCAAAGCAGATGAGCAAGACAACTACTACCCACGCGGTACTATTGTCAAAGCACTACCCGAGCAGACCCGCTTCAAGCCTAAGTCTATGTGGGTATCACTAGGCGACGGCACTTACCGCCACCTCAATGGCAAGAAGGGACTCGTCACTAAACATGACAGACTCGACGGATTCACAAGCGTTATCTTCAGCGCGTAAAGACATAGCCGTAGCCGAGCCATCAGCAGGTATGCTGGTGGCTGGCTATGTAGTCCTTGTCTTTCCTAAGGAGACAGCAGAGAAGTCTGTGTTCTATGGAACATTCGACACGATAGACGAAGCCCGCAACTGGGCTGAGTTGCTAACCGGAATTGTAATTATCCACCCAATACATAAACCTACTATGAATAGAGGATAGCGTGAGAGGACTATGTTCAACCCACCCTAACCCTGACCTATGGTTCCCTGAGGAACTGTCTAGTCAGCGTGGTAGTGGGCGACCAAGCAGGAAGCAACATCAACAGATGGTAGAGAACGCACTCAAAGCCGTAGCGATTTGTGCTTTTTGTCCAGTTCGCGCACGCTGTCTCGAAGAAGGTATGCGTGAGGAGAACATAGAGCATGGGATTTGGGGTGGACTACTAGCCGGTGAGAGAATACGCTTGTCAAGAACCCGCCGAAGTGGTACAATTAGGGAGCAAGCGATAGCGTTTGCGGAGGGAGTACGAGCATGGGAAAGTATCTCATAAGGATTCTACTAGCCATAGTATTTACCTTAGCTTTTTCTGTAATAGTAGTAGAACCATTGAAACCACCGCACCATTTCCCTGTCCAACTTGAAGAAGAGTGGACTAAGGAAGATAGTAAAGCCTATGCCTACGACAAGTTAGGTTTATGGCGAGACAAACAGATGTCCTGCCTCGGTAAACTGTGGGGTAAGGAATCAGCATGGAATCCCAAAGCATACAATAAAATAAAAGTAATGGGTAGAAATGCTGGCGGTATCCCACAGATACTGGGGCTTGACCCTGCTACACCCCCCACCAAGCAGATAGACAGGGGGCTTGAGTACATCTATTATAGATACTCAACTCCCTGTCGTGCTTGGGAACACTTCAGGAAGAAAGGTTGGCATTGAAACCACGCAAGAAATCTAAACACATAACAGAATTAAAACCCGACTACAAGTCTGCTATGGATATTCGTGGCACACCAACCACGATATGTCCATGCGGTAGTTTAGTTTGGAATCTCAAGGCTATGTTCGATAACGACACAGGCAATATCTCCATGTACTTTATGGATATGGAATGCGCCGAGTGTGGCACAATAGCCACCGCCCCAACACCGGAGGATTATAATGTCTCCGACCTATGAGTATCGCTGTAATAAATGCGAAACAGTACAAGCTTTCTCTCGTCATGTAGATGAGAGAGACGAGCCAGTTAAGTGTATAACTTGCGGGCTTGAATCAACAAGAGTATATTACGCACCAGGTATTCAGTTCAAGGGAACTGGATTCTATAAAACCGGAGGATAAATGTTAATCTATGATTTAAGCACAGTAGAACTGTGTAATATGTTAGAGGACAACCTATACCCTGATTCAGAAATAGAGTTTGGGGTAGGGGATACCTTTGCTAGTCTAGTCCACAGGGATACTATGACCTACGCCTATGTATGGACTCAGCCTGAGGGTTTAGTTATGATTACCCTGCCAATCTATGAGAAACTTCTCAAGTCCGCAGCGCCTAGCGGCTCAACCCCACTAGCCATAGTCGCCACGCCTGAGGGTATCTATAAGTTCAATCTTGATGTTCTCAAACTAGAGTTCGAAACATTCTCAAGTGATGACCATGGCGATATTCTAGTAGCAGAATTACCTATTGCCAATGGCAAACACATTTTAGAATTCTACCCTGACTTTGATAGTCAAGAAGAATATCTAGATTCCCTGATGGGTGATGCCGAACCTAGCCAATGGGATGAGAGTGACACTTGGTAAGTCTACTAAAAGTTTGGTTGGGATTTTCAACACTAGCCTTATTCGGTGGTGCTAATATCTCCTCCATCATGCTCGGACTTTTCATTATCACTATCTTCATCTTGCTTTTTATCTAGGTCATAGTCTTGATAGGGCTTACTGCCTCCAAGTTTATTGACCAACCTCCTAATGGCACGCTTGTGACGCATCCTCGCAGCGTCCTCTGTGCCAAGAGATAGATAGTTGGCTATCTCCTTGAAGTCCATAGACTCAGCGTGCCTGAAGAATAGAAGTTTCCTATCCTCCTTCGACAGCTTCCAGTATGCTGAGTCTACTTCAAGTAACATTACTTGTATGTTTCCGCCCTCCGCAGGAGGAGTGGGTCTAGTAACTCCACTAAGATTTAACTTAGGTGCGATATGAAAGTTGCCAGCCAATACCGCAGGAAGTAATACCTCAACTAGTGCTGGTTCATAATAATATAAATCTGATACATCATAACCAACAGACTTAGCTTTCCAACGCTGGCAATAATCTAGAGCCTGATTCCTAAGGCTACGATAAATTAAATTCTTAGCATCCTTCTCGCCTATTGCTTCCCATGTATCTAACTTGTTAGGGTGCTCGGTGAACCATTGATAGAGCGACTGCTTGATATCTTCAACCTCGCATATAGGAAATTTCTTATGGTATTCTGTGGCTACAGCCACCACAATATAATCCCAACGCTCTATTCTATCCCAGTTCATGGCTTGTCGTTCTTCCACTTTCTTGTGCCAGTTAATAAATCTTCTACTGTAATTAGATAACCCTTTGATTTATTAGGAGGAATCTCGCAAGAGATTTCCCTGCCTAGTTGCTCAACAGTTTTCTTTAATATGTGTGTCGGTACCATGAAGGTGGACTGTTCAAGTACGAACGCCCAGTACGCAGCCTCAGTCACCGACAATCCCGATGGCTCCCACGCTTGACTCTTGTTAAACCAACACTCAGTTTCAATGTAGATGTTGTTGGTTATCCACCACTTCCTGTCACGCTTGACTTCGACAGTGCGTCCGCCGGTCAATAACTCCTCGACCAACTGTTCACCCTTGCGTCCATACCCGAAGTCTAAATCAAACGAGGAGTTCTTTGCCATTTACTTATCCCACTTATCTCTCAGTACTAACATACCTATGATAGCGTAGTTCGCCATGTCAGCGAACGAATCTTCTAATGACTCATACTCAGGTTGATTGCTACCCTTATCTATAAGATTATTGATACGAGCCAGCTTGTCATGGATGCGCACACGCAAACCATTAAGAGCGCCACCGGGGGCTTCAGCAATATTCTTCGGGCCATAGTCCTTATGCTTCTTAAGAAGGATAGACATGAGTTCATCATAAACTATTCTGACATCTTCTTCGAACTGGGTGGGGTCACGGGGTAGCTCGTACTCAAGAGGGGAACCTTTAGGGTGACCGTAAGCATCCCGTCCTCTTTGTGTATTGATGTAATCTTGTAGCCTATCTCTGCGAGATGGGTTGTAATCTGCCATATCTCCTCACGCTCCATTCTTGAATAGCTTCTTGAGTTCGTCATCAAAATCCTCCATCGTACCCTCGACTATCATATCTTCAATCGTACCCGCTATCATCTCTGGACTTACCTCTGCCATAAACAAAGTACCATAAGCGTCTTGCGTTACTCTAGATATCATATCCGGTTCGTTACGGTGGTGATATAATGCTTCCAATAAAGAACCAACCATAAGTCTAAAACCACCAGGGAGTATCAACGCTGGGTCAAACTCCTCGTCATCTTCAACCATATGATTGACTGCTTCAAATACATCATTGAACTTCTGCCCACATTCAGGACAAGTAGGCACTTCGTTTCTATCAAACATCCAACAACCCTGCTTTCTGAAGAACTGCAGTCTCTCCATAGTTAGTATAGTAAGAGTTAGCATCCTCACCGTCGGGGAATTGAACGATAGTACACGGTAACTCACGAGCCAATGCGCTAGCAAATTCCTTACCAGGCTGGTCGCCGTCTGCAAATATATAAATTCTTTCAAAGTCAGCAAGTAAACGAGTGTAATGTTTCTTCCAGGAGTTAGCACCGGGCACACCGATACAAGGTATGCCGACACAAGCAGACATAGTGAGAGCGTCAAGCTCTCCCTCGCACACGCCAATGAAATCAGCAGCGCGTTCTATATCTAAGACATTGTACATCTTAGTCTCTGCTCCTGTTAGGCCCATGTACTTAGGCTCTACAGCAGGATTAAGACTACGAAAACGAAGGTCAACGACACCAGACTTAGTAAGATACGGAATAGAAAGTCTTGATTGATATGCTTCATGGCCAACCTCAGGTTCTACGACTACGCCTAATCGCGCCAGCCGTGCTACTTCCATTGGAATACCCCTGCTTTTGAGGTAAGCTTCTGCCTGATAAATGTTTGCCGCGTACTTCTCCGTGGCTTTCTCCAGTAATTCTTTTTGCGAATTCTTTTGCATCTCTTACTGTAATCCCTTCTTGTTGGGAAATGATTTGCAAACTATTTCCTTGAACTCCGCATGCAAAGCAGACGAAGAGTTGGCTGTCAAGATTGGCTGTCCCGCTTTGATGCGTATCACCGTGGAACGGACATCTGAGATTGACTTGCCCGTGGCTTCGTCCAAGCTTCGCACCGTAGTGGATAAGCACATCTCTAATACTTGGGAGGTCATTCATATCTCTCTCTCATCCATTGTTCTAAATCCTGTACAACCCATGCGTTCTTCACGCCATGATTCCTGCGCTTAACTACAACGAAGGCAGGAGGTATGGTCGCCAACTTCCTAGCCTTCGCGTAGTTCTTTGCCTCAACCTGCGCCTCGTCCCAGAACGCAGGTAAGTCTAGCTTCTTGCGGTTCTTCAATTCAAGTATATAAGTTTCACCTTGAAGGAAGACATACAAGTCACCCTCATCTTTAGCGCCAGCTTTAGTGAGACGCTCTGCTATCGCTCCGTTATCACGAAGCCAATGCATTACATCAGTCTCGAACTGTGCACCTTTGCGACCATTAGGGTTTGCCATTAGGAAGCGCTCTTATCTTTCGTTAGTATTCTTATTGCCCAGTCAAGTCCATCGTGCACGCCTTGCGTGTACTCATCTTTGATAGGAACCTTAGCCTCATCAATCTTCTTTATGAACTTTGCCACCTGGTTCTTTACTTCTGCATACGCCATCTCTTTGGCGTGAATCTCTAGGTAATCGTCATCCATTATACATTCTCCGGTATGTCGTCAACGAACATATATTCAGGATTGAAAGCAATCCATGTCATTAGCGTCCCGCCCGCGTCCGCTTTACCATATCGGTTTTTGACAGGGGCCACGCCCATTGATGTGCCCACAACACCAAGCGTGCAAATGAGTGCGGGGAGTTGCGCGACCTTTCCCTGAATCGCGGAACGAGGCTGACAAGGAGTACCAGGTACCGCTTCACTCGTATGATGTAATACCAGAATCGCTGCATTGGTAGCCCTAGCAAGATACTTCAACTCCTTCATAATCGCACGCATAGATGCGAACTCTTCGCCACCATCTGTGGCTACATCCATCAAGTTATCTACCACAATCAGTTGTGGTGGGCAACCCCATAGTTCTTCGAAGGCTTGAACCTCTTCGTCTATATCTTGTAGCGTGGGTGCTGACTCGAATGACCACACGATGTGAGCACCCTTCGCTAGTATTGCCCTAGTCCAACCCAAGTCAGCATTCAGTAGTTGTTCTACATCGCTCTGACTTTTGTTACTAATCATTGAGGCAAGGCGCATAGCCATTGTATGTGCATTGGTATCTGCGCTGATATATAATGTTGGCACCTTCATCTTGAGTGCCAAGGCTAAGGCAAGTGTTGACTTACCTACACCTGGTGCTGCTGCGAACATCGACACTTCGCTTCGCCTAAGAATAATCTTGTTCGATTCGAATGCCTTGAAGCAACTAGGTAGCGGTTCTCCACCGATACTTGGGCGACCAACGCTTCTGACAAGTGTGCGCAATTCTTTTCCTTTTTAAATAAGAGCCGTAGCCAGCGACGAATCATATGACTACGGCTCATAGTTTATTTACTATCTAGTTGACTGGCTTGCATTGGTCCGGTGTACCCTGTGGTGATGGGCATGCCCAGAACGCATATGGTTTGCCTGTGTTCTTGCTGATACCACTACGCCAAATGCGAGCACCGTGCTTACACGTAGGAGCGGCGGTACCTGATGCTTCCGACACCGGGGTTGGTGGCGAGGAGACTGGAGGCCTTGTGCTTGTAGTGGAATCGGTAGTGGATAAAGGGGCTACATTATACGCAGCTCCTATCATTTTGTTAACAGATACAATCTGTGTAGCGTAGTCGCCAATACCTTCTAGCAGTACGCTCAACTCATCCGCAGTATTAGCGCGGATGTTTATCATGTCGCCTGTGCCAGTCTTGTAAGAGACTTGCAGTTTCCATTCTTCGGCCATTATGACCCTTTCTTAGATGTGAACTGGCAATGGTCGGTAAGACCACACCGGTTGCAGTTGTTTGTGTTGGGTAAGAATATACCAGCCCTGCGTGCTTTGTCAAAGTTTTCTACGAAGTAAGCAATATGTTCTTCGGTATACTTAGATAGGTCCACCATGGAACCAGTACCTGAGTGTCGTGCCATCCAGTAGTTACCCCACTTGACATCAGCACCGAAGACTTGTTGTATGCCAGCCTTATAGAAACCTAACTGTAAACTACTGGCAGGAGTTTGTTGTGATGTCTTTAAATCTACAACAACCAAGTCACCATCTACTTCAAAGATTCTATCGATAACCATCTTAACTGGAACGCCAGCAAACTTAGGCATGATGCCTAGCTCAATCGCAGGAACGCCTTCAGCCGTCTTCCAAATCTTCCAATTCTTGTTGTGGGCACGCCAATCGATATAGGATTGTACCCACTCGGGTCCCTTAATACTCCAGAAGGTGGCATCTTCCTTGAAAGGAAATTCCTTCGTAGCCCTACCGCCAACCCTAAGCGTAGCGAGGTCTTTGTCTTTGGCGTATTCATCCCACGCCTCCTTCCAAAGTGAGTCTGCAGTGTTTCTTTGCGTCACTTAAAATCTCCTTAACCTTATCGAATACCACCTGATGTTTCTCTGTGAACTCAGGATTAGATTCCTCTTGTTCTTTGATGTAGTCATTCAACATTGAGATAAAGACTACAGTAATTTCAGCTTTACCAAAGCCATAAAAATCATTCAGCAATACCTTCTGAGTTTCCCAGTCCGTTGGGAACAGTTGGTCATTCGACATACTGTCTGTCCCAATCTTCTGTTGCTTTGTGGAAGGCAGAGCCACCGACTGACCAGACAGCGGGTTGCTCGGGAATCTCAAGCAGTCGTCCGAGGTAGTAGAGATACCCACAGTCTATGTAGGTAGTCAGAGCTGAGTATGATACATGTTCCGGTATTGTATATTTTTCTGCTATGTAAACTGTCATAGGAGTATCTTACCATTCAGTAAATATTTTGTCAAGTAATAATAAATACTTGACATATGTTCTTTCTTAGTATATAATATATATTATATATAATATATAAAGACCCCGTAGGGGTCTTATAATATATATATTATTATATATATATTATATATTATATTATATATATTATACTGACTGAAGGAGAAGCAGTCAAGTATAACTACTTTCGGGCATGAAAAAAGGACCCCTCAAACTCCTGATACACGATATGTGTTATCACGAGAATGAGGGGTCTTTGCCTATTAGACTAGGGATTACCCTATCCTAGGCCTGAAAGTGCCTCAAATCGCCTGCTAGGGGCCTTTAAAGGGCTACTCTGAGCCTCTGCCGAACTCGCTCGCAGATGGGTCGAGCCACTTAAGTACTGGCCCGAGGAACCCTGCAAGGGCTGCCATTCCGAGAGTCTTAAGGTCGGTCTCGCCAGCGAGGTAAAGTGCTATGGCAGCAGAAGCTGCAGCACGGAACCAGGTGAGCGATACTTGCTTTAGTGTTTCCATTTAGATTGATTTCCTTTCGATACTCACAGACCAGGTGTGCACCTTGCAGCATGTACAGGTACTAGCCTCTGGTTTAGAGGAGACAACCTTATCACGGCTGTCAACCTTTTTCTTTGGCTTGCCCTGTAATGCGGCGATTGCCTGGTTTGTAAGACTTGGTTGATTCATCCACCAGAACCAAGGGCTAGTATCGTCAGCCTTATCAGCACGGATAGAAATATGTAGATGCTTAGTGTGAGGATTGCTCCCACTGTAAGGGCGATTGCCAGACTTAGCATACTTACGATTCCAAATCTTCTTATTGAAGATGAGATACTGAACCCTCTCGTCTTCTTTAAACTTTTCAAAGATAACTGCACAGTCAATCCCATTCTTCGGGTCGTGAGTTAGGTCAACAGCAAGACCCGTGTTGTGGTCCGAAGTCGGGTTCGCTTTCTGATGAGCAGCACTCGGTAATAATCCGTCTGACAATTTCTTTCGCTTCGGTGACAATGCTGTCGCCTGACGGAGTACAGCAATAGCAGCAGGGCTTGCCTTCTTGGCTATCATTCATTTCCTCAATGCTTCTTTAACTAATTCAGTTAGTAATTCTACTTTTTCTTCCAAGGCATTTACCTTGTCCTTGATACTTGACCCGCCATTGGGCTTGAGTTCATATAGATAATGCTTAACTAGCCATCGCACCAATGATGCGAAGCCAACTACAAGTGTCATTATGGATACGGCTAGGGCAGCCCAGTTAGCAGGTGACATTTTATACGGTCCTTAAGGTAACTTCAATGACACCACCAAAGCCGGAGAACCGCTTGTCAGGTGGAGTCAGACGGGTGAATGAAAGTTGTTCAATCGTTACTTGGCGTGACTCACCAGAGGTGAGGTCTTGCCAGTTGAGCACGTCACCGTTTGCTTCTGCATCTTCTAGTGCACGAAGTCTGGCTAGTGCTCTGTCCTCATATCCTGTTGCGACATTGAATCTATCTGTCTCAACGTCATAGCAGAATACAGGAAACTTAAGTACTCGCTGTCTAGGTGTAGCGATAGTTGCCTTTGCCTGGTAGCCCTTGAAGATAGGACCTAGGCTAGAGGTAGTTGCGTCCCTGTATAAAGCAAACTTAAATGCTATAAACTCTTGTGCGTTTTCAGGCTGAGTAGTAGATACTTCCTGGGCAGGAATGTTAGTGTCGTAAGTAATGTGTTCATACTCTGTGCCATCTTCAACTACAGTACTGATAACCATAGAGCCATACTCAAAAAGACCTCTGCCAATAATACGGCGGAAGTTCTTAGGCTCTAGTGTGTTGTATCTGATGTTACCTGTCTTGATGTAGCCAGTTGGAACTAAGGTAGATGCAGACTCTAGGTAGGTATAGCCAACATTAGTAGAGAAGGCTATGCGGTCAGTACCATCTATGAAAGCACAAGCAGTAGTCTTCTTGCCAGTTACACCATCGGCAAAGACATCATTGGCATAGGCAAAGCGGAGAGTTTCAATCTCATTACCTAGGTCAATACGGGTAAGACCAGCCTCGCCATTGACTCCAGTTGTAGCCCAAGCAAATCTATCTCTGACAGCAAACTGGTATACAGGTTGGCTAGTCTCTACAATCAAAGGACCATACTTCAATGAACCGTCATCAGGGGACACGTCAGCGACTCTGATACCTTTGTTAGTTCCGATTAGCATATAGCCTAGGTAGTACTTGATTGCGTGTACTACTTCACCTGTTGGTAGTTCTGCTGCTGTGATAGCAGATGTAAGGGTAGGCATAGCACCTGAGGTGTTAAGAGTAAACTTCTCAATACTTGATTGAATACCGTTGTATCCTGCTAGGTAGATTGCAGGACCTGATGCTGTAATGCTGGTATATATGTGGCTGCTGGAAGGATGTGTATAGACCGGAGTAGGCATAGCCACTGCTGTAGTAGGAAACTCATAGACCTTGTTATCAGCAGCCATAACAATACGGTTCTTGACATATTCCATAGTTGCATTAGAGATAGTGCCAATTTCGTCAAACATTAAAGTAACATCTGCAGTAGATGCAGTAGAACCAGTCAAAGGTTTTTTGTAAACTTCTTTTTTTGTTGTTGAATTAGTAATCCAATATGCAGTAGTTCCGTCATCACAAATAGAATAGACTCTGAAATTTACCCCAGGGGTGTAGTCAATAAAGTGTGTGTTATTACCATTAGAATCAATTTTATCTACATCGTACTCATCTAGCAGTAGCACACCATCATAGGTAGTGCCACCTGTAGTCCACTCAATAGAGCGAAGCATCTGTTGCGGTCTACCATTAGCAGCAATAATATCACCAGTAGTTTCGTGGCTCTGAGTCATAGACTTGAGCAGAGTAACCTCACCCTTTGTCCAGACATTGACACCTTTAGAGTCATTGAATCTGTAGAGAACTGTCTCACCAGCAGACGGGTCATAGAAGTTAATACCGCTACCATTGTGGAAAGATGACTGGCTTCGTAGCCACCAACCAGTTAGTGATTGCTCACCTGGCTCTGAGCCATTGTCAAACTGTTCCTTGCGAAATGGTGCTGTCTGACGGATATAAGGACGGGCATCAGAAATAGCATAAAAGAATGGCAAGCCACCTATTGCTGTGTCATAAGAGACATCAGTATTCTCCCATACAGAAGATGAGGATACGATACCAAGGTCAACTGCAATAGCACGTTCAGCACGACCTTCGGTTATATGACGACCTGTCATTATTCTCCTTCAATTATCTTGGCGGTGTCCAGAGTTTGCCTGGTTTATTTTTTTCTGACTTAAGTTTGGCTTGCTTTTTCAAATGTTCCATAGCCCAATACAATGCGTAGTATCCAAAGTCAAGACTAAAGCGTTTCATATGCTGAACTAACGCACCAGTGTGTGCGTACAGTTGGATACCAGCCTGCTTCATCTTACGGAAGAAGACGATATCTTCTCCGACAAATTCATCATCTTTACCTGAGCCAGCCTCTTCAGCAAAGAACGAGTGGCTAGGTAGTTTCTCTCGCATCTTCTCAACCACACTACGGTGCATCATCAAGATACCAAAGCCTGCTGAGTCGCACTCCACCAGTTCCATCTCTGGTAGTGGGTGCAGATACTTAATACCTTCTTTGCCCCTATCCTTGAATACACAAGGGAATGGGCGCATTGTCATACCTTCAGGTTCTTTAGATATAAAGTAGACACCGCTAACTATTGGTACCTTCTCTGAGTCAGCAGCGTGCCATAGTAGATACAAAGCATCTATGTTTAGAACTATGTCGCTATCTACCCAGAGCAGCCAGTCAGATAGGTTCTTGTCATACCAATGGTCTAGCAACTTCTGGCGTTGTCTGCCAATCTGATTGCCAGCCACCCGAACACTGTGGCTAATCTTCATACCATTAGCAGGGGCTGCAAGGGTTACACCCATCAGCCCTTCTGCAAACTTACCATCAGCCATACCGTTGTCACACCAGCCGATAGTTACCGTCTCGGTATCTTTAATCATTGTCCCCTACTTTCTTTAGTTGTTTTTAAAAGTTTAAAAAATTTAAAAGATTACCATATTTAGAAATTACATAATCAGATAAAACTTCTTCAGGTTTTGGAGATATTCTACTTATTTCTTTTCGTACTGAATGTAACGAAGGAACTCCATAAACTCTCATATCATCTAAATTATCTACTGAATTTATTTTATTAAAACTATAATTAAATTCAGGAATTTCTAAAAAGGTAGATACATCATTTAGTACATTTTTAGTATTGGTTACTAATTCATTGTACTTAACTATCTTAAATTTGTTAGGGTTATTGGTTACTTTTGAAAGAGAAAGCAAAGAGGTATCAATATCTCCCCAAGGGCGCATAAGATAGTCACATCTAACATCATCTAAATCTCGGTAATTAAAAGAAAAAAAATCTTTTTCTTTTAATTCTTTATCTATCCAATTTGTACCAGGATATTTCCGAGCCAAAAGAATAAACGATGTAAGAATTTCTAGTATTGGTCTAACAGTAACAATAATTTTTGCATTAGGATTTATTGTGTTTAATAACTGATAGTTATAGGGAGTGCACCAGTTCCTGTGTTTATCAACAATCATAGGCTTTTTAATATCGGTATAATATAACTCCCATAATTTTTTTACCGTATTTCTACTACCCGTAGTTAGTACTCCGGATTGATAACATTCTAAATTTGTTATATTAGAATTTAATAAATATGTAAGTTGCAATAAATCACTTTGTGGACTAGAATATATATTTGGATTTTGATTTAAAAGCGCCGTCAGGAGAGTAGAGCCTGAACGGGGCAATCCAGTCATAAAGTTAATCTTTTTATTCATAGTTAAATGATTTCCATTTACCTATCGGACATTCAGAATTAACAAGTTTTGTTTTTATAATCATAAAACATCCACACTTTTTACAAGTAGTAGTTGTTTTAATAAAGTGTTCACACGCTTTACATATTTTTAATCTTTCATCAGAAACAGACATAATTACTTAATCCACATTAGTAATTCTTCATTCCAAATATAACCACTATCTCCATCTAAACCAGGGTATGGAATAGGCGGCTCCCAAAGACAAGTATTTGTATTAAGAGTCCAAGAAGGAAAAGGTTTAGGAGCCACAAATGCTCCATTTTCTCCAATATTATCCATAAAGACATAACCTAAACCAGCAAAGTTATATCTAAAAGGAGTTTTCCCAAGTTTATGTTCATTGCCGTATGTATTATACGATGTTCTTAACCAAGTTCCACCAAATTCGGTTGCATATAAATTTTCAGCAATATCTTCTATGCTATCACTTATTGGAAGAACTTGAATAACAATATTGTTTTCGTCTATTTGAGCAATGTGAGCCATTAGATTGTCACCGAACCTGTTCCTGCTGTGAACCTATAAACACGATATCCTGAACGAGATGGTTGGTCATAAGTTAATGTTCCTGGTATGCTTGCAAGTGCTGGAGATGTATCAGGGTATGCAATAATAACAATACCCGAACCGCCAGTTCCACCTACTCCTTGGTCGCCAGTTCCTCCACCACCACCTCCACCAGTATTGGCTGTTCCGGCAAAACCATTTCCTCCACCACCATTACAAACTCCATTACCGCCATTACCACCGCCTCCTGAGCCACCTGCGGCTCCGGCGGTACAGTATGAACCTCCTCCACCGCCACCACCTCTTGTGGTAGCACTACCATCAATAGAAGATGATTTTCCTGCTCCGCCAACAGTTGGAGCAGTTGAAGCATTAGTAGAAGCGGCATTTGCCCCACCTCCACCTGCTCCGTGACGATTTGAAGCACCGCTTTGAGCAGTACCACCATTACCTCCAAGATAACCTTCTACAGGCGAATATGAGCCAGCATTACCAGCGCCACCTGGTCCATAACTTCCATTATCTTTATAGCCGTGTCCACCGCCACCTGAACCACCCGAAGCACCGTAAAAAGCATTACTACCACCTCTACCGCCTCCAGTTGATGTATAAGAACCACAAACCGAATTACTTCCAGAAGTTGCAGTAGCGCCTCCGGCGCCAACAGTTACTGTAATAACATCACCTTTAGTTAAAGAAATAGATGTAAGTTCTCTATATCCACCAGCACCACCTCCGCCACCATATTGCGCACCGCCTGCACCACCGCCTGCTACTACAAGAAAATCAGCAGAAAAACTTGGGCTATAGGCAGGATTACCAGCCAGCATACTTCCATAGGTAGTCCTACTAGCCATACTGCTAGTAGATAATTTGTATACGGGAGTCACTATGCTATCTCCACTCCCGAGATGTGAAACTTGACATCAGTAGTAGAAGCGCTACCTGTGATAGTAGCAGCAGGGTTAGACGGAGGAATGACTTGCTTCATATCAATTACTGTAGTGTCATTAGCACCAACAGTTACAGTTGTAGCAGCATTTACTCCAGCAATATTTAGAGTATAAGTAGCCGAACTAGCACCTGTGTTAGCCACCAAGATGCTGGTGACAACCGTAGTAGTGCTGGTGTTAGGTTGTGTGTATAGGGTTGTATCGGATGTCGCTGCTGCTGTGCGAGCGAGTACCTTAGATGTTGTAGCCATTAGTTACTACATACCTTTCTATGATAGGAGGAGTTTTGCTTCTTCTTCGGTGATGCTCAATTTTTCTAATAGCGCTAAACGCTTTGCTGCTGCTTCGGCTTTTTCTGTTTCGCGTTCTGCGTTAAGTTCTAAATCTCTTTCATAAATGGCAATTTCTTCAGCCGTCATTTCGCGCTCAATGATTTCGCCGGTTTGAATATTGTGAATAACTGTTATTGGTGTCATATTATGAAACTCCGTAAAGTAGAACTGTTCCTGAAATTGTGTTTGCGCTTGGGCTGAAAAAAGTAATTGAATTAATACCACTTGTTCCAGTTCCACGATTTACTCCTTGAATACCAAGAATATCATCGCCACCATCACTATAAATTTTGCTCTCTGTAAACTTAAAAGTAACTGCGGTGTGTGAGTAATCGTAAATCCAAAGATAACCTGTGTTATTTGTATCAGATGGAATGTTTTGAGGAAAACCAAACTCAGCCGACCCATTGTTCCAAAAACTGCCAAAGGCTAAACCATTCCCAATTTGTGTTGGATTGTAATAATAATTTGCAGTAGTAATACCATTTGTCCTTATAGCAAAACTCCCACCGCTACTATGGACGGCGCGGTAAATAGCAAAAAGATGTTTGTAACCTTGATTTATGCTTGAAATTGTGGTTGTTGTTGAAGATAAGGTCGTTGTTGATAAAAGTGTCATACCACCACTAGCAGCAGCAGCCCACTTCAATCCTGTACTCGTTGACGAGTCGGCTGTGAGAACCGTGTCGTTAGCGCCTACGGATAAAATGCCAGAGGCATCAGTACCAGTACCAATTACTAACTCACCTTTGGCTGCGGGAGCC
>Ga0208795_1000268_pt1 | contig 26362 bp, 29 predicted proteins | sample CB_VirMetaG_6_FD_184541 | JGI IMG/M metagenome (GOLD analysis project Ga0208795, IMG submission 184541) | Freshwater to marine saline gradient viral communities from Chesapeake Bay - CB_1508_2 Viral MetaG (SPAdes) (version 4) | ecosystem: Environmental > Aquatic > Marine > Coastal | place: USA... | reverse complement strand
ATAACCCTATCAATCTACTATTCATTGATGAAGTGGTTGACAGTGGTATGGACAGTTCTGGTGTAGAGAGTGCGCTGGCAGTTTTAAAGAAGATGAGCCGTGAACGAAACAAAAGCATTTGGTTAGTAAGTCACAAGGATGAACTCGCTGGGCGTGTTAATAATATACTTAAAGTTGTAAAAGAAAATGGCTTTACAAGCTACGACACAGATGTAGACATAGCATAACATGTCAATCACTTATACTAAAAACGATGAGGTTATGACCATTGATGATTTCTTCAACGAAGAAATTATCGATTGGTGTGTTTGGTATTTTCATCAGTTTGATGAAAAAAGATTTAATAACATCAAATATATCCAAGAAACACACTGGTCTTTACCATTTAATCGTCGTTTTGGACAGTATATCAAGGAGCGTGTAGAAAGATTTATGCCCGAAGCCCGGATACACAGTATCTACATTGGCAACGATGTGCGTCCCGGTGGAATACATACCGATGGATGGTTATACGAAGGGGAAAAAGATCTTTCTTATAAAACTATACTTGTGCCTTTGAGATTTAATATTCCGTCGTCTACTGTGATTTTCAATGAAAAATTCTCTCAGGGCGTTACATTGAATAATGTCACCGGCCTCGGCACCAATGGCATCAACACTATGCAACAAATTTCAGTATTAGATTCTTCTCAACCTTTTGACTCGAGTATGCATCAACAGTATCTTCGGCATCTTGATATTACAGGTCTCAGCGGGTTGACTGTACACAGTGTACAACCATGGAAACCAGGAAGAGCCATGAGCTGGTTTCGCGATCGCTGGCACGGACCAGCGTATTTCGAAGGCAATAACATAGAAAGGTATCATCTCACGATGATGACACACCGGAATGAAAGATAAAATATCAGTGGTGTTTGGTAGAGAAGTACCCGGGATTTTACTGGCATCTGTCAATGATACGATATTGTATCAAGGTTCTATACAGGATCTGGATCTAATATTTGATATACAAAACACGAATAGATTAGATTTGATTTTTTCATCCATTGATCCTTCCTTGCCTGCGGACATCAAAGAAATTTTCTATAACAATCTAGGCATTGAACATTTCATTTATCAAGGAGTTTTTGTCAACGACCATGGACAAAAGATATCCTCATTGACACATATAAATCAAAATGGGTTGTGGTATTATGAGTTTTCTAAAAGTCTGGCAAAAGAAATCATAAAGGCGAACACGTGAACTTCATTGAAATTGGCAGTTGTGACTATGATACCTTATTGCATAATCCTTACTTTTGTCTACAGTCTTGGGGAATTATTGTAGAACCAATTAAAAAATATTTTGACAATCTTCCGCAATATCCCAATGTAACCTATCTAAATTCTGCTGTGACTGCAAGCAATGACGGATATCAAGATTTCTATGCACCCATTGATGAGCCAGATCCGGCATGGGTCAAATCCGTTGGCAGTTTGAGAGAGAATCATCCTACATTAGAGTATCTGGGCATACGAAATCAAATCGTTAAAACACAGGTATCAGTGATAAGCCTTGATACTCTGTACAAACATATACCCGAAAATAAAATACATTTTTTAAAAATCGACACCGAAGGATCGGATTTTGAAATATTGTCAAACTGGGACTTCCATCAATTTAAACCCATGCAGATACAGTTCGAAAGCAAACTAATGCTGTCAGAAGAGTTATCATCGTTGATTTTACACCTGGAAAATCTGGATTATAGTGTAGTTCCGGGCAATAAAAAAGACTATAATTCTACGCCGTACAATCACATAGCAATACTGGAAACATAAAATATTAGATCCAAGAAATTTAAATACGCTAAATTCAAAAACCACACCAGGCTCACTGTTTTGATGGTATATAAAATACTATCATGACATGGACATATCAAGGCAATGAAGTTCTAGAACTTCCAGAAGAGTGTGTAGGCTTTGTTTACATTATCACTAATCTTGAGTCAGGTAGAAAATATATTGGAAAAAAACTTGCTAAATTTTCAAAAACCAAGTATCGTATAGTTAAGTTAAAAAATGGCACAAAAAAACGCAAACGCATAAAAGAAAAAATAGACTCAGACTGGCAAACATACTACGGCTCATCAGACGCATTATTGGCAGATATAGAACAGTTAGGCACAGAACGTTTCAAGCGTGAAATACTCTACTATTGTTACAGCAAAGCAGAGTGTAGCTACGTTGAAGCAAGGGAACAGTTTAGGCACCGTGTTTTGGAATCAGATGAATACTACAACGGACACATACGAATCCGTGTTCATCAGAGCCAAAATATAATCAGCGAATCAAATTACAACTAGGCTCAACATAGCAACCTTGAATCAACGCCTTGAAGCAGCGTAATTGCGGCTGGATCTGGCGAGTTGCAGGCAATACTCCTAAACACTGTATCAACTAGGAACGAGGATACAGAGGTAATGTTTTACATTATCAGTCGATGTAGGTAGGAAAAGGTCAGAGTCCTTGGAGTGCCACAAAACACCTACTTCCGTATGCTGGATAAGCGACGCCAAATGTCAACAACCAGACGGTACCGTAACAGGTTCCGTCTGACTGAAACGCTCTGCCAAATCTTAAACAATAAGTCAGGAAAAAAAGAAACACGAACGATAGTGAGTGTTTGGATGAACTTGTTCATCCGTTAATATCTTGCTGTTAATCCATATATTACTATATAATAATAAAATATCCATAGCGTAAATAGATAACCAATAAAAAGGTTAACTAAAAATATGGCTAAAAAATTTATTGTTGTTAAAACAAAAGAAATTTATACAGCGTCGTCGGAGTCAGAAGCACAAGAAATACATGCTTGGTTGTTATCAATCCATCCAGATTGCCAATTTGAAATAATTGAAACCAATGTAACTGCTACATGGAGATTAGGCAGAGATCCTGACCTACATAATTAAAATGAATAAAAGAGAACTCGTTGAAATTGAAAGTGCGTTTCTAGAATTTTGTCTAATTGCTGAGAAGTTAGGCTATAAATTTAACTGGGGAAGTAATCTAAGTCTACATCACACTAGTCATACAGAACATGATGTGCGTGGCGACATTACTCTAAATCCATTGGAATTTCTCAAGGAAGATTAGAAAAAAGGTAAGCCAGATTTTTTAGTGACTTCTAAATTATTTTTAATAATATCGTTTAATATTAAAAAGTCTTTAATTGGTAGTTGAACCAGTTCTGCGTAACTAATACCACCACGCATGTACCAACACAGTTCATACAAACGTTTTTTAATGTTCCTAGCCTCTTGATCAAAATCTTCTAGTTTCTTGACTATTTCGTCGTTTGATAGGCTCAAGAGGCTGATGCGAAAAAATTTGCTTGATCAAAGGTAAATGGCACAGAATAATTTATGTTACAGCTTGGACATGTTGTGGTTACTTCTTTTTTAGGAACAGCATCGGAAGTAAGCTCTAGTCTCTTCTTTAGTTCATTAAAATATTTTAGATTTGCATTAAAAATAAAGTCGGTGATAATTTTCCGATCGGTAATTGTTTCACTGCTGGTTGTAATATATTCCACAGAATCTGCTATATTTTTAGTTGTCATGCTGGATATCCTACGGAATATCGCGTTAAACTTTTCCATTTTAACATGAGAATCTAAATCATCGTTGGTAGCAACCATTACCAGTCTCTGTTGCTCAAATGCTTCTAGGCTGGCATCAGTGAACTGCTTGTAGTTTTGTGGCTTTAATTTAACACTTAGATCATCAAGTTTAACTAGTTCATCAAACCATTCTAAGTTAACAGATAAATCTAAGAATCTTCGAAGATCAATTTCATATTCATTGAATTCATTGCAGCCTGTACAGCGACTACTGTATTCCATGTTTTCGCCATAACTAGCAATCCTAATTGCTATAAGGCAATGGTCCAAATCAATAATTGGCATTTCCCAGGCATTTTTAATGTTAGGAAAACAGCTTTCTATAACATCAATTACTGCCTGCCCATTCATTAGTGCATCCGGACTTTTAAAAATTAATTCGTCAGTGCTGTTCATGCTTAAAACTGGTAGTTCACCGTTTATTGGCATTTCTAAACTGCCCGTAGGCCAATAATTTCCACCGCTGGGTAATTTGATATAAATTACCGGTGATCTCATGTATTTGGCAAGTGGATTAGGCGATAAAGGATTAGACTGTGTTACGGCCACTGGTTTTTCTCCATATAAATAATATAAATGTAGATAGCGTATAGTATTTATCTGCGTATATTATAGGTATTTTTTATTTAATCATGGCAGTTGAAATTGAAATCAATGGCACACGTTACACCGCGGTAAATGCTGCGGAAGAAAGTACCTTACAACGTATAGCTAATATCTTAGAAAAATCAGGTGGAAAAACCTCTGGCACCACTAAAAATGTAGATGCTGCTGCAAAAAAAACCAGTGATACGTTAGGTGTTCTTAGCAGAGAAACAGATAAAACTACAACATCCACAAAAAAGTCCGGTGATTCTCTGGGACTTTTTGAAAAACAATCTAAATCAGCCACCGAAGGAATTAAAAAGTTTGGTGCAGGGTTAGCGGGCTCGCTTGCTCAAGGTGCTAAAGGTTTATTTTCAGCTCAAACAGCAGGCCAGGCGCTAGAAGGTGCTACCAACGCCGCTAGCGGTGCGTTGTCAATGATTCCCTTTGTTGGTGGTGCTCTAGGCGCAGCATTTGGCGCATTAGCTGCACAGGTAACAGCAACCTTTACAGCATTTGAAGAAATTACTAAAAGTAGCAGTGGTTTTGGTTTTAGCATGTTAGCAATGCGTGACGCAGCAAATACATCAGGTATTACACTGGGACAATTTACAGACATAATGAAAGAATCCCAAGAAGCCATGTCAAGATTTGGTGGAGGAACAAGAGAAGGCACTAAAATCTTTTCAAATTCAATGAATAATTTATTATATAAGAATAGAGATTTATCACAGCAACTAGTAAGAATGGGAATGAATTATAAAGATCAAGGTGTAGCAATGGCTGATTACATAGGACAAATGGCTGCCCTTGGTGCTAATGTTAATAATATGGATGTTGATAAAGTTAGCACAGAAATGGTTAAATTAACTACCACAACCAAAGCTTTGGCACAGTATAATGGCATCAATGCCGACATGATGAAAAAAGAAATTGAAGCCAAACAACGAGATGCTAAAATGCGCGCCGCGCTATCCGGCCTGCCAGCAGAAATGCAGCAGGCAGGATTAGCCATGTCAGCCCAGCTTAGTAAAAACTTTGGCCCAGTCGGTGATCAATTACTAAAAGAAATAATGGTGCATGGTACTGCGGTAAGTGCAGAAACCAGCTTGTTTGCACAAAGCAATGCTGAAGCATTTGCGTTAATATCAAACATGGCCGGTCAATTAAAAAGTGGCAGCGCAGATCTTGCAGAAATTCCAAATCAGATTGCAGCATTGGATCCAGAAAAACAACAGGCAGCGGCCGCTGATATGGCCCAGGCTGTAGGATTAACAATTGGAACTAGTGTTAGCAATGCGTATACAAACATGGCTGAACAAACCCTTATACCTCAACTAGACACCGCTGGCAAAGCAGTTAACCAGACAATGAATAACATTGTAGAAGATTTTAAAAAACTAAAAGAACCTGCTGATTACTTGACACAATTATCCATGTCATTAACAGACATTATTCAAAAATTTAAAACGGTATTAGAAACTGTGACAACCAATATTTTAAAGTTGTTTGGCGAAGAACAAGGTACTTTAACAAAAGGCATAGATGAATTTGGTAAGTGGTTAACAGAAGTTTCAAAACCAGAAAACATAAAACAAATGTTTGAGGATTTTAAAAAATGGATCAACGACGTGATCGCTGGTTGGAACAATTTTAGAAATAGCTTGCTTGGACAGTATCTATTTGGCGATACCGGCCCCAAGGTCGGACCCGGGTCCGGCAGCGCCGAACAACTCATCGAGGCCAGTGGCGACGACATGGGGCCAAGCGCCGCCGCCGGCGGTGTTATTACTGCCCCCGACTCGGGAGCAACATTTAAAAACTTTACCTTCCATGGAAAAGAATTTATATTAAATGAATCACAACTTAGTGATATAATAACATCAGTTCTAAACCAGTCAAAAGAAGATGCTGCCGTTTTTGGAAATTCGGTAGCATCAAACCTAGCACAAGAACAAATGATTATTGGTACGGCTGTAAGTAATGAATTACTACAAGCACAAGAAACACAGGCAAGTTCATCTACCACAGATTATAATAATCGAAGCATTGAAATACTTGAAAATATACACCGAGTGCTGGAAGATAATCTCAATGAACTTAGACGTGTAAATCAAAATATATAATTATAATTTGGGTAAATAGTATAAAGGTAGTATAATTTAACAATGTCCTGGAAAAAGCATTTCAAAATCTATAACACCAGTCCTCTTACCAATGCCGGACCGCGTAGTGATAACCCTGAAGTTAAATTCAGCAATTATGCCAGCACATTGCCTGAAGTTTACGTAGGGCATGCTAATCGTATTACACGTTATGCCCAATATGAAAATATGGATGTTGACAGTGAAGTAAATGCTGCGCTGGATATTATTGCTGAATTTTGTACACAGGTAAACGTTGAGAATGGCACCGCCTTTGACATTTACTGGAATGAAGAACCCAGTGACACAGAAGTTGAAACGGTTAAAAAACAACTGTTAAACTGGAATAATCTCAATGAGTTTAACAAGAGAATTTTTAAAATTTTCCGTAACACATTAAAATATGGTGATCAGGTTTTTATCCGTGATCCAGAAACCTTTGAGTGGTACTGGGTAGAAATGACCAAAGTTACTAAAGTTATTGTCAATGAAAGTGAAGGCAAAAAACCAGAACAGTATCTGGTAAAAGACATTAATCCTAATTTACAAAATCTAACAGCGACACAATTAAACTACAGCGATGATTATCGCAATCTTGGCGATCACAAGCAGAGTGGATTCGTACAACCCAGTAACATATATACAAGTGCAAGTTCAAGCACAGGTAGATTTGATCGTTCATTAAATGAAACAGCAGTAGATGCTGCTCACGTTGTTCATTGTAGTCTAACTGAAGGGCTGGATGCAAATTGGCCCTTTGGTAATAGTATTCTTGAAAATATCTTTAAAGTTTTCAAACAAAAAGAGTTACTCGAAGATGCTATTTTAATCTATCGCATACAACGTGCTCCGGAACGTAGGGTATTTTATGTTGACGTTGGTAACATGCCCAGTCACATGGCAATGGCCTTTGTTGAGCGTGTAAAAAATGAAATCCATCAACGTAGAATTCCTAGCAAAACCGGTGGAGGGTCAAGTATACTTGATACTACTTACAACCCACTATCAATTAACGAGGACTACTTCTTTCCACAAACGGCAGAAGGCCGAGGGTCAAAAGTTGAAACACTACCGGGTGGAACCAATCTCGGTGAAATTGATGATTTAAAATACTTTACTAACAAACTATATCGCGGATTAAGAATTCCCAGCAGTTATTTGCCCACCGGACCAGATGATTCAGCATCCACATATATCGATGGCAAAGTAGGAACAGCCCTGATCCAAGAATATCGTTTCAATGAATATTGTAAACGGTTACAGAGACTAGTAGCAGAAACATTCGATAGACAATTTAAAATGTTTTTAAAGTGGCGCGGTTTTGATATTGATAATTCAACTTTTGAATTGAGATTCAATGAACCACAAAACTTCAGCAAATACAGAATCAGTGAACTAGACGCTGCTAAGATTTCTACATTTACACAACTAGAGGGTTTCCCATACCTTGCTAAGAGATTCCTACTTAGTAGATTCTTAGGTCTTACCGAAGAAGAAATGGCAGAAAACAGTATGCTGTGGAAAGAAGAAAACGTGGAAGAAGTTGAAGCAGATTTACCATCAATGCGTAGTGTGGGTGTAACACCGGGTGGTATTGAAACTGATTTAGATACGTTCGGAGCCGAAGCAACACCACCAGCACCAGAAACCGGAGGTGGTGAAGAAGGCGGAGCCGGAGAATTAGGTGCTGAAGGAACAGCAAGCCCAATTGGTGGAACACCCGCTCCTGCTGCACCCGCAGGCGCCGAGTTAGTATAAATAAACGTGGAGCCGGCTATGCAACTTAAAGATATTTTTGAAAACAATAACGAAAATCCACTGCAAAACGTTAAACATGATAATAGCCGTGCAGAGATTGATGATACCCGTAAAACGAGACTAACACTAGAGCAAATCAATAGATTACGCTTGTTAAATGATGTAAAAATTATAGAATATAACAAAGAAATTACAGCGGTAAAATCACAGTTTAAACCAGCAGGAGAAGCCGCTCCAGTATAAAAATCTTAAAAAATATTATTTTTTTTAATTTTTGAGTCAAAAACTGGGTGTTTTTGACTTTTTTTATTGGCAGTTTATAAATAAATTACAATGCCTTACAAATAAAGGAGCCTTATTGATGTCAGACAAATTTAATGAATTAATTGAGCTTATTGTTAATGAAGATAACGATAAAGCCAAAGAACTTTTTCATGAAATTGTTGTGGAAAAGAGCCGCAGCATTTATGAATCCCTATTAAGCACAGAAGAAGTAGCTGAAGAAGAAGTAGCTGAAGAAGAAGTAGCTGAAGAAGAAGTATCCGAAGTAGAAGAAACCCTTGGTGGTGACGAAGCAGACGACTTAATCGGCGACATTGAAGCAGACGAAGAAGGTCTTGCTGTAGAAGCAGAAGACGAGAACGAAGAAGAACTTGAAGATCGCGTTGTTGATCTCGAAGACGCTCTAGACGAACTCAAAGCTGAATTTGAAAAAATTATGGCAGACGAAGCCGGCGAAGAAGAGCACATGGATATGGACGATGAAGAAATGGACATGGGTGACGAAGAGTCCGACATGGACATGGAAGAGCCCGAAGCTGAAGAAGAAATGCCAGCTGAAAGCATGGTTCGTGAGTATGCAGAAAAAGCACCAGCTCCAGTTACAAAAGAACAGGGCGAGGGTAAATCAGGTCCAGTTGCTAAGAAAAATGACATGGGCGGCAAAGCAGTAATGTCAAGTGGCGAAGAAAAAGGTGCCGCAGCACCAAAAGCTGCCAAGCAAACCGATGCCATGGATACACGGGCTGCTGGTAAAGCTGGTCTAAAAAAGGTATAAGGTAATACAATAATGAATTACCTCAGAGAACACCTTACTTTCGATCAAGCTCGTATGGTCACAGAAAGCGCCAACGAAGGCAAGGATCTCTACATGAAAGGCATTTGTATTCAGGGCGGGGTAAAAAACGCTAACGAACGTGTTTACCCTGTCTCTGAAATTTCCAATGCCGTAAAGCAGCTTAATGATCAGATTACCACAGGACATAGTGTACTTGGTGAAGTAGATCATCCAGACGATTTAAAAATTAATTTAGATCGTGTAAGTCACATGATTACAGAAATGTGGATGGATGGCCCTAACGGTTTTGGAAAACTAAAAATTCTACCCACTCCAATGGGTCAATTAGTAAAAACAATGTTGGAAAGTGGGGTAAAGTTAGGTGTTAGCAGTAGAGGAAGTGGTAACGTTAATGAATCTACTGGTAATGTATCCGATTTCGAAATTGTCACAGTTGATGTTGTGGCACAACCCAGTGCTCCAAACGCATATCCTAAAGCCATTTATGAAGGCTTGCTTAATATGCGTAACGGGCACGCTGTACTTGAAATTGCCAGAGAAGCAAATGGTAACGCAAAAGTACAAAAATACTTGAAAGACGAAATGATTCGTTTAATCAAGGACCTAAAGATCTAGGAGACAAAGATGCTAGAAGCTATCAAACCATTACTGGATAGCGACCTTGTAAACGAGGACACTAAAAAAGCTATTTCCGAAGCATGGGAAAGCAAACTCCTCGAAGTAAAAGAAGAGGTCAGAGCAGAACTCCGCGAGGAATTTGCTCAACGCTACGAGCATGACAAGAGTGTAATGGTCGAAGCCTTAGATCGCATGGTTACAGAAAATTTAACAGTTGAACTTGAGAAAATTGCAAAAGAAGAGAAAAATCTTGTAGAAGATCGTGCTAAGTTTGTAGCACGCATGCAGGAAACAACTGGAACTTTTGATAAGTTTCTTGTAGGTCAACTAGCTGAAGAAATTCAAGAATTTAGTAAAGATCGTGCTAGTCAAGCAAAAAAAGTCAAAGCACTAGAAGCTTTTGTTACACAAGCATTAGCCGAAGAAATTAAAGAATTTCAAGCAGATCGCCAAGACGTAGTTGAAACAAAAGTACGATTGGTAAAAGAAGCTCGCAGTGAATTTGATGCTCTTAAAAAGAAGTTCATTGAAAATTCTGCACGTTTAGTTAAAAATTCAGTAACTGAAAATCTAAATGCTGAGATCACTCAGTTAAAAGAAGACATTGAAGCAGCCAAAGCTAATAACTTTGGTCGTAAGATCTTTGAAGCATTTGCTAGTGAATTTAGCGCAAGTTATCTCAACGAAAATCAAGAAATTCAAACATTAAAGAACAAGCTTGAAACAGTTGAAACTAAGCTTGACGAAGCTAATTCTGCAATTGCAGAAAAAGAAACAATTATTGAGAGTAAGATTAGTGAAATCAACACTATAAATGAAAGCGTAGCTCGCAAAGACATTATGGTAGATTTATTAAAACCTCTCAACAAAGAAAAGGCCGCAATTATGCGCGACCTTCTAGAAAGCGTTCAAACCAGCAAGTTAAAAGGTGCTTATGATCGCTATTTGCCAGTTGTACTTGAAGGTTCTGCTCCACGAGTTGAAAAACAAGTAATAGCAGAAACACGTAAAGCAATAACCGGTGATAAAGAAACAAAAACACAACCTGTAGTAGAAGAAGACAAATCAAATATTGTTGAACTACGCAAGTTGGCAGGCTTAAAATAAAGTACTAGAGGAGACAAAATTATGTCAGACGTACTATTAGAAGGCCGTTGGGACACAACAAAGGAAGCTCTTCTAGAAGGTCTAGAAGGCAATCGTCGTAGTTCCATGGCAGTTGTTCTTGAGAACACACGCCGTTACTTAAAAGAGGCTGCATCAAATGGTGCAACAGCTAGCGGTAACGTTGCAACACTTAACCGCGTGATCCTACCAGTGATCCGTCGCGTTATGCCCACAGTTATCGCCAACGAAATCGTTGGTGTTCAACCAATGCAAGGCCCAGTTGGCCAGATTCACACACTTCGCGTTCGTTATGCTGAAGCTGCTAATTCAACAGCAAGTTCACCATTTGACACAGACGTACTAGCTGGTGATGAAGCCCTTAGCCCATTCAAGATTGCTACAGCATATTCCGGTAGTCTAACCACCGGTCGTGCAGACGTAACAGCAGCCAAAGAAGGTACCGGTGGCCGCTCAATGAGCATTCAAATCCTAAAGCAACCTGTAGAAGCCAAGACACGTAAGCTACAGGCTCGTTGGACATTTGAAGCAGCACAAGACGCACAAAGCATGCATGGTATCGACGTAGAAGCCGAAATCATGGCTGCTCTTGCACAAGAAATTACCGCAGAAATCGACCAGGAAGTACTAGGTTCACTCCGTAGCCTCGCAGCAACAGAAGAAACCTTCAACCAGGCCGCAGTAAGTGGTACAGCAACATACGTTGGTGATGAACATGCTGCTCTAGCAGTTCTAGTCAATCGCGTTGCTAATAAGATTGCTCAACGCACACGTCGTGGTGCTGGTAACTGGGCAGTTGTTAGCCCAGAAGCACTAACAGTTCTACAAAGCGCAAGCACTTCAGCTTTTGCTCGTACAACTGAAGGTACTTTTGAAGCACCAACAAACACAAAGTTCGTCGGTACACTAAACGGCGCAATGCGTGTTTATGTTGACAGCTATGCTGCTGATCTTACAGCAGTTCTAGTTGGTTACAAAGGTTCAAGTGAAACAGACGCAGCAGCATTCTATTGCCCATACGTTCCACTAATGAGCTCTGGTACAGTACTAGATCCAAGCACATTCGAACCAGTTGTAAGCTTTATGACCAGATATGGCTACGTAGAGCTCACAAACACTGCATCAAGCTTCGGCAATGCTGGTGACTATGTTGGTGAGATCGCAATGAGCGGTATTAGCTTCAGCTAATAACCACTTATAGAGATTACATCTCAAAACAGATTGGGGAAGCAGAAATGCTTCCCCTTTTTGTTGACTAAAATTATACAGCGAGAATTGCTGTCAGCACCATCCGTTAGCGTAATCCATAAATTGTAATTCTATAATACGTTCTTTTTGTTTATTAGTAAGGTTTGGTTTAGGATCTGATGCACGTAAATTTACTACAGTATGTGCACCTAGAAATAGTGCTAAACGATCTGTTTCTGTATAATAATAAACATCTGTATAAAAATCTGGATCAGGTCCTAGTCTAGCAGTATTGGTGCTACAATGTTCTTGAACCTGTAAACTATTAGTATAATAATAATTAAAATTTTCTAAAAATTCATCTAGTGTGTGTGGTCCTTGCCAGAGAGCATCCTGTGCACCAGTGGGTGAATACATTGTGTGATAAAAACCACTTACAAATTTCTCAATCGGATGTCTCCAAATTGCAACCCTGATATCACATTGGTTTAATTCTTGTTTATATTCATTAAAGTCTAGACTTTTACGGTATACACCCGGCGCATGTTTGTTAAAAGTATTGTATGCTTGTAATTCATGTGGATCAGCATCCCATAAAACCTGTGCTATATAACTTAAAACTGTGGTGCTGGCGCATTTTTGATTACGTACAATACCCCATGTTTTTCCTTGATGGTTAAATTTTAATAGACTCATGTAATAAATACTTATGCCCGCAAATTGGGCTTATGCGGACACCACCGCGTACCAAGTAGAACTTGGATTGGACTTCTTGAAAGGAGAAAACAAATGGGTAGACCACTAAGAAGAAGAGAAGACGTTACAACAGTCGCAAACGGATCTTCAGTAACAGTCAATAAAGCAGGTGTTTTAGGAACTGATTCACTATCAGGACAGCAAATACGCATGAACGCTTACATTCCCGAAGCAGACGGCGGTTCAAGCGCAGCAGCAACAAGCGCAATCCTACAAAAAGGAACCAAGCGTTTTCGTTGCACAACTGCTCAAGGCACAGGCACTTGCACACTCAGAGCAGTAGCAAGTGGATCACTAGCAGCAGGGCAGTGCCAGCTAACAGCAACAGACAGCGCCGGCGGAACATACTATGTTAGCCGTGTTTCAAACAACTGGATTGAAATTGGTGCTTTAGGCACAGGTTCACAGGTTGCAGTAGGCAATCGTGTACAGTGGGTAGATGATCAAACTTCAGCAGTTGCAATCAATACAGGAACATACGCAATTGGACATCCGTCCCAACCAGGCAGATTCCAAGTTGTAACAAACTAAAACTAGTTTGTATTGACAAACAAAAAAGGCTACAGTATAATTTATTGTAGCCTTTTTTAATAATATGACAGAATTTGCATTTGTACTAGGTAATGGTCGTAGTAGACTAATATTAAGCGTTAAAGATTTAAAAAAACGCGGAACTGTTTATGGTTGCAATAGGATATATGAAACTGACGAAGTAGACGTTCTTGTAAGCACAGATTTACCAATGGCTAAAGAAATCCAAGAATCTGGCTACAGCAAATTACACTCTCATTATACTAGAGAAGCAAATATAATTACGCACAGCGGAGCAAAGGCATTAGATAAACGTTGGGCTGGGTATAGCAGTGGACCAAATGCGCTAGCACTAGCAGCGAAAGCTAATCATCCTTACATTTTTATGCTAGGCATGGACCTAATCAGCGAAGATAACAAAATTAATAACATATATGCTGGCACACAACATTATAAGGATATTAATGATATTCTAACACCCTATACAAATTGGATAAACCAGATTCAACAAATAATAGGGGAATTTCCAAACCAACGATTTTATCACGTACATGCTTTGTTAAATTTTACACCAGAACCATGGAAACAATTTGTAAATTTTGAAACACAGAGTTTACTAGCATTCAAGGATATGATAAATAATTAAAATAGCATAATTAGGATCTAGTATGGCGAAAACGCAGCGTATAACTGGAAATCTTACTGTTGACCCTACTGGCAACTTTATTGTTTTAGCAGACACCGAAATTACAGGAAATTTAACTGTAACAGGAACCACTACAACTGTTACAACCACTAACACTGCTATTTCAGATCGCCAGATTGTTTTAAACGATGGCGAATCTGGCGCTGGTGTTACTGGTAGATACAGTGGGTTAGAAGTTGAACGTGGAAGTACCAGCAATTCTTGGTTGGTATTTGATGAAAATGATGACAAGTGGAAAATCAGCTACGATGGCGGGTCTACATTTTCAACAATAGCAACATCTATAAGCGGCGGAAGTGAAGTAGTTGATGATACATCACCACAGCTGGGCGGCGATCTTGAAGTTAATGGATTTAATATTGTTAGTGCAAACAGTAACGAAGATATCCAACTTGTACCCAGTGGCACTGGAAGAATTGCTATGTATGGACCTATAAAATTAAACGATCAAGGTGGAACTCCCGGCAGTGCTACAAATGCTACAGTTTTATATGCGGACACAGCCAGTGGTGGTGGCACCGGATTGTTTTTTGTAGATGGCAGCACCAGTGACGAATTAGTGAGTAAAAGTAAAGCCATCGTTTATGGATTAATATTTTAAGGATTTAATATAATGGCTATAGCTCAACAATTAGTTTCAAACTCAGCAACCACAATATATACATCAAGTGGCAGTAGTGCTACCACTTGTATTTTCTTTATGAATGATGACGCTACTGCGAAAACATTAGATGTTTATATTGTACCCAATGGTGATAGTGCTGCTACCACGACACAGATTATCAAAAGTTTGAGCATCGATGCCGGTGATACATATATCCTAAACATAGAAAAGATCGTACTTGCCAACGGTGACACTATTCAAGCAACAGCAAGCGCAATCAATAGTATCTACGCTACAGTAAGTTATGTAGGTATCTAATATGAGTAGATTCGTAAAAACAAAGAGTGTTGAAAGTAGTGTTAAAGCAGGTTCAGATGCTGGTCTTAGTGTTCCAGCTGGATCAACAGCTACACGCAGCACTGTTCCTATAGCAGGTGAACTTAGATTTAATACTGATACTAATACTTTAGAAGTATACAATGGTAGTAGTTTTTTGAGTATGGCAACTACTGGTTTTGCTAGTATTACACAAGACAGCTTTACTGGCGACGGATCAACTGTAGCATTTACAATGAGCACGAGTGTAACCAGCGATCAAACTCAGCGTATTATTGTTGCTGTAGGTAATGTTTATCAAAATCCAGCCAGTGCTTATACACTAAGCGGAACAACCATTACATTTACAAGTCCTCCTGGCGCCGCAGAAACTATCACAATAGTACACGGTTACGACAGCACAACTGGCGTTTAATTAACTAAGCATAAATAAACTTAATAGCACCCTGTCACCTCGGATGTTAGTACGGTGAGCGCAAGATAGCGGAGAGAACAAATATGGCAATTAGTCGTATTGGTGGTAAAGCACTCAGAGCGAACTTAGAACGTGATTCAGATCTTGCGTTTAATACAGATACTCTAGTCATTGATTACGCTAATGGTCGCATAGGCGTAGGTACCACAAGTCCCACAGTACAACTTGAAACCACTGGTAATGTTATCATTGGCGGTAACCTCAGTGTACTTAATAGTACCATTACTGTTGATGATATTCGTATGTTTGATAATATGATCACAACATACGAAACAAATACCAATGTTGTTATTGAACCCAACGGCAGTGGCATATTAGAAGTAAGAAGTGCTGGTGACTTTGGTAGCAATCAGATACATAATGTTCAAGACCCTACCGATCCACAGGATGCTGCTACTAAAGCATATGTAGATAGTGTAGTTAGTGGTGGTGTAGGTGGCGTTACTGGTATGACCGTAACGCTAGACACGCCAACTGATAGTAGTCTCACATCTCCAGGAGCATACACTGGCTGGACCACAGCAACATATGTAACTGATGCTATTGATGATCTTAATGAGATGATGGAAAATGTTCGTGCTAACACCTTTGTTAAAAGCGTGGACTTTACAGCAGATCAGACAACAGGCGGTGCTGGTTTAATAGTAACACTTACTATTACATCTGTGGGTAATCCTAATAGATATGATATTACCTGGGGAGACGGTACTACAACAACTGGTACAACTGATACTACACCAAGCCACACTTATAGTTCCAATGTAGGATCACCATTTGATGTTACTGTAAGAGCATATAACAACAGCGGCAGTGGCACTGGCAGTGAAGCAAGTAAAACTAGAGCAGATTATATTACAATTTATACTGCTGATCCTATTGTAAGTTTTGCAGCATATGCAGCATCAAGCGGCGGTTCAGCAATCACAAGTTGGGACGACGGTGATACTGTATACTTTGAAAACACAACAACAAACATTGGTGGAGCCACAATACAGTTTACTTGGGATTGGGGTGATAGTGAATCAGACGATGTTATAACAGATGACACTGCTGATGGCGGAACAGCCGGTGGGCGACTTGCTCACACGTTTACAGCAAGTTCGGAATCAGAAGTTTCTCGTACGGTAAGACTTACTCTGGATAGTCATAGTACAGCAACACCTGGAGTTGCTCCAACTTATGATGAAAACACATACAAAATTTATGATGATCATACACCAACAGTAACATTAGATGATAACAGTGGTGTAAACGAAGAAGGAACAAGTGGTCACGTTGTAAGTTTCACAAATACCACAGAAGCAGGTGTTGGCAGTTACAGCACATATGGTATTCAATATCAGTATCAGTGGGGTGATGGAACATCAAATACAACTGTAAATGCTGGCAGCGGTAGCGCCGGCGATAGAAACGTACCATTAAGTCATACATTTGCACTAAGCGCATCAAATCAAGCAAATGGTGTAGCAGTAGACTACACTGGTAACCTAAGAGTTATTAGCAGTCATACAAGTTCACCGTTTATTAGTAGTACATTTACAGTTCACGTTGAACCTGATGTTAGAGCAAATATTGCTGCTACCGCAGTGACAACCAGCAATGGTAGTAGTGACAATCAGTATACAATTTACGACTTTACTGATTTGAGCGGAAATAATCGTGCGCTGGTCCGTGCTACTAATACTTCACAAAACGCAGATGACTATGAATATGACTGGGCTGATGGAAGTGCAAACGACACACCTAGTGAAGATGGTTCCAGTGCCGGAAGTATTGGTGCCACGTTAGATCACGATTACACAGGACAAAGCACAGGTAGTTACAACCTATCATTTACAGCAAATGGCACACCTGATATTACAGCACAAACAGATACTGACACAAGTATTACATTTGTTCTTAAAGCAGTTCCCAGTCAACCCGGCAATTTAAGTAGCAAAACTATTACACTTTCAGATTCAGCAGTAGGTACATCACCATTGTTATGCGCTGGATTCACAGACAACAGTGATACGAGTCCGCTGTCAGCAGGCGATAGCCTTAATACAACAACAGCACGACGCTATACTACAGCAAGCGGAACTATTGATACAAGTACAGTAAATGATGCTTATAATGGCGCAAATGGTAGACTAACTGCAATTATTAACGGTGTTGATGCTGGTAATAAAACATTCACAACCAGTGTAAACGAGACGGGTACATTTACAAGTTTAGTAATTAGCCAACAGGTTGATTATCACAGTATTAGTGCAAGTTATCCCAGTGACTTCTATCAGGTATTTGATGCCAAGATTGCTCAGGCAATAACAAGTTATAGTGTGGGCGTAAATGACCAACGATTGGAACACAGCACCACTGGCAATACTAACTATGTTACTGTAGTATATGATGACATAACAGCATCGCCTACTATTAGTACAGCAGGCAGCCTCTCAGAAAGCAGCGGTGGAACCAAGCGTTATATATCAGGCATTCCCTATTATAATACAGGATCTCCCACACTTACACTAAGCGGAACAGAGATAAGCAATCTAACTGGTCAAGCATACACAAACCAAACAAACATTGTTGAAGTGGATAGCGGCACTAATGCAGAAGGAACCAGTCAAGCAGCAATAGCAGGTAGTGATTATACCTATGCTAACATTGACGGTGCTAGTTCAATGCTTACAGGTGGTATTCCTAACACAGATACTGGTGTAAGTTCTGCTTATGCTATTGGTAATCTAACAGTTCCATTAACAAGTTCCAGTGTAAGAACTGTTGAACAACTACAAGTCAGGGCTCGTAACGTCAACGGCATTGGTAGTTATGCAAGCATTAGTGAAAAAGTGCAGGTTCACACTGCTGCACAGAGCGGGATTAGCGAGATAGCAATAGCAGTTAGTGATAGTCTGGGTGCTGATTTTGATGACGATGGTATTCGTATATTTGACTTTAATGCAGCAACCACAGATACACCCAGCTTCAATGGTGCTACTAATTTTTATACTAACAGTCCGTACTCAGAGGCCAGTGATCCTGGAGTAGAAGGAACTAAAGAAGCAACTATTAGATTGGGTGTACTCAAGTACGATGTAACAGATTACAGTTCAGGTTATTTGCCAGTAGGTCCAGATCGTAGCGGAGATACAGGCACACAGTATTTCACATTTGCGTTCCGTAGATCTACAATGAGTAACTTTGATATTAATATTACAAGTTCAGGTATTGCAGGACTATGGATAGCAGCACCTGGTACCAGTATTGACAGTGCAAGTAGTCTTAACGGTTGGTTAGACGCTAGTACAACCTATGCTGGAAGTGGTGTTCCTGGTAGTAATACTGGTAATGGTGGTAACGGCAGTAACGGATGTGCGTTTACGTCTGGTGACAGAATTGCAGCAAGCACATCACTTAGTGGCGGTTATACAATGACACTGGGTAGTGAAAACGGTAGCAATGCTACTGGCAATGTAGTATTAGTACGTATTGCTCTAACAAGTGGCCAGAGCGTAACTGCTCTTAGCGTAGGAGTTGCTGCATAATGGCTATTACAGATACCCAGAAAGTTGACTACCTTTGGAAAAAACTAGGTTACGGCGCCGCTAAAACTGATACGAATGCTCTTAAAAAAGCACCAAACGAAGCTATTAGTAGTCCGCTGCTATTACGTGGCGATAAAGTTTGGAAGATGGCAAGTAGTATTCCAACTACTTTGCCAGCATCCAGTACTGGTGTAGTTACAGTTTATCCCACAAGTGGCCCGCAAGAATGTACAGCAGATAATACAGCAACAGTAAATAGAACTTGGAAAACAGGACTGTTAAATTGGATTCCGCCAGAATTAGGATCCACTTATCAGGCTAAAGTTTACATTCATACATCAGGCGATGCTGCTAACGCAAGTACCGGAACACAAGTGTTCGCAACTGGCAGTGGTAATGACGACGAATGGTTCTTTGATTATCAAGCAGGTGTATTACATTTTATTGGTACTAATCTACCCAATGGTGTAAATTTTACAGGCAAGAGCGTTTATATTAGTGGTGGTCGCTACACAGGAGAGTTTGGTGTAGGCGCTAGTGCTACAGAACTAGGTGATTTTACTTTACGCGATAATGTACTTTCTACAACAAATAGTAACCAGGATATTATATTAGATCCGGCTGGAACTGGCAATGTTATTGTAAGCGGGACTACAAGTTTACAAATACCAGTGGGTGACACATCAGAACGTCCAGCCGGCGAAACTGGTATGATTAGATTTAATACTTCAAATACTCAAGTTGAAGTTTATAATGGTACAAGTTGGGTTGGTATTGGTAGTGTTGAAACCGTTTCGAGTGATGAATTTGATGGAGACGGAATTACAACAGACTTTACATTAAGCAGAAGTAGTACAACTGGTGCAGCAATTGTTAGTATAAATGGTGTTGTGCAAGAATATACAAATACCTTTAGTATTAGTGGAACAACATTAACATTTAATGAAGCGCCTGCCAGCGATGATAAAATACAAGTTCGTAACTTCTTTAGTGCGCAGGATGTTAATATTAATACCAGTGTTATAAAAGACGCAGACAATGATACAAAGATTCAAGTTGAAGAAACTGCAGACGAAGATGTAATCCGTTTTGACATTGCTGGTACAGAAAAAGCAACTATTGCAGCAAGCACTACAACAGTAAAAAATGATCTTGTAGTTGAAGGTGCTATTAAGAGCGACACATTTTATTTTGTAAAACGCAGCACCAATACCAATATTACCTATCCTGGTAGCTATGGTGCAGTAACCATAGACTATGAAGATGCAGGTGACGATTATGGTTCAACTGATGCTATGTGGGATAGCAGCACTGATAGATTTACTCCTACTGTAGCAGGACTTTGGTATATCCGAGCTAGTGTTGATTGTTATTCTGGAGCAACAGAGGAAGGCGGTGTAAGCATTTTAAAGAACGGTAGTCTTGTAACACAGATCAGCCATGTTGGTGCTATTAATCCAGCCGCAACAACTCATCTTTACATGAATGGCACAACCGATTATGTGCAATTTACAGCATACACTCAGAGTGCCAGGACCCGAGGGCAAAGTGCTCAAAAAAGTTTCTTTGAAGCATTGCTTGTAAAACAAGCAGAGTAGTTGGGTAAATCTACATTAACAAAAAAATAAGAATACAAACTAGTGAGGTTGGCCACTAGCCCTCCCTAAAAAAAGCTCCAAAAACGGTGCTTAGGCAAACAAAATAGTCTATTCAGTTTTTAGTTCATCGGTTACTATTGCTTGCAATATATTTTCTTGACCTCTTAACACTAAAATATCTATTTTTTGATTCGGTTCTACCCCATCCAGTGCTTTTCCAACATCGGTTATATTATTAATAATATGATTATTAATTTTTTCTAGTATATCTCCGGCTTTAAAGCCTGCCTTATCCATTGGCCCACCGGGTTGGATTTGTTTAACTATTACAGTACCGTTAGATTTATCCACTGACATTGCTATACCAATTCTACCGCGACTAATCTTACCATACTTGATTATTTTTTTTATTATGCTATCAGCACTATTGCTTGTAACACTAAAGTTAATGCCAATGCTGCCGGCGCTGCCCGGACTCATTATAAAACTGTTTATACCTATGACTTTCCCATTTTGATTAAATAAAGGTCCGCCACTGTTTCCTGGATTAATACTAACGTCAGTTTGAATCACTTCTTGCCAGGTATTGGAGGTTCTTTTTTTAACCGCGCTTATAATACCCTGCGTTACGGTCCATTCTTGCCCCACTGGATGACCAATTGCAAACACAGGTTCACCTTGATCGGTGTTATCACTGTTTCCAAATTCTAATGCTTTTATTTTGTTTAATAAATCACTGCCCTCGGGCGTTTTCATTTTTAAAACAGCAATGTCACTGAGTTTGTCTGTACCTACAACTTTTGCTTCATATTGTTTCAGATTGTCATAAAAGTATACGTAAATTATATGCGATTGATTAGCCTGGCCACTTACAACATGATTATTAGTAATAATATATTTTTCATTTAGAATTTTTATAATAAAACAACTACCAGTGCCACTTGTATATTCTTGTTGTTTCTTTAGTTCAGGTTTATCAAAAAACTCTTCAAATGGATTTTTTTCTATTTTAGGTCCTGTGCTGTCTATTACCGTAGTTCCTACAACAGTTTCAATTAAACACACACTTTTTTTTAATTTTTGTATTTTTTCTACAAAATAATGTGCATTAACGTTACTTGAGTACAAAACTACCCAGAGGCTTGCTACTACTAGCATCAATTTTTTTAACATAATTGTTTATTTTCCTTGTTAGAGCACTTTTTGATTGTGCTAAGTTTTTACTATAGCATTTATTACAATAGTGTGTATTAGATCTTCTATTATACTCCTTGCTAGTTCGTTTGAACTCCTTGCCACAACAATCACACTTTAAAACATAATATGTTCCCAGTGTTTTTACTATTTCTTTTTTACCATTTCGAGTTCTAGTAAAAGAACCTAGGTATCTTTCTGTTCCAAGCAACATGTAATTATTTAGCAAACGGCTTAATTAAAATTGTATAAATATATTAAAATAACGGAGAAAACATATGGCTCAACAAACAGTTAACATTGGTGCATCAGCAAATGATGGTACCGGAGATGCTTTACGCACAGCTTTTGATAAAATCAATGACAACTTCACAGAATTATACAGTGTTACGGCAGCAGGATCAGGTAATAATGTTGCTATTAGTGGAAATAGTATCATCAGTGAAAACAGCAACGGAGATATAATCCTAGACCCTAATGGTACAGGAAATGTAGTTATTGCTACTGCCGCAAATTTTAGAATTACTGATCACACCGATAATGCAGTAGTATACGTTGATAGTGATGGCGATGTACAATTCAGTAGCAGTTTAACATTTGATGGCACAGATTTAACCGCTGCTAGTGCTAAAATAAGTGACTTAACCAGCGGCCGCGTAACTTATGCAGGTACAAGTGGCGCTTTACAAGATAGTGCTAATCTAACATTTAATGGAACTACATTAACTACTACCGCCTTAACTGTTGATAGTATTTCAATAAATGATAACAATATTACTTCTAACGTAACAAATGCTAACATAGTCTTAAGCCCAAGTGGGACCGGAACAGTTGATCTTGTTGTACCATCACAAACCACAGTTGGCGCAGCTGGCGCGGCAAACGCTCTACCAGCAACACCATCGGGTTATGTTAAAGTAGCTATAAACGGCGTAGAATATGTAATACCATACTATGCGGTATCCTAAGGAGTAACCAATGGCTAAACAAACAATTAACATTGGTACCAACCAAGATGATGGTACAGGTGACTTGCTACGTGTTGCTTTTCGAAAAATTAACGAAAATTTTTCAGAAATTTACAGTGAGATTGGCGGCGATAGTCTAAGTAACATTAATTTTAATGGTAGTACTATTTCAACTGATACCACAAATTCAAATTTAATTATAGATCCCAACGGAACAGGCAAATTAGTTGTAACAGGCAATCAAGATATTAGTGCAGATCTACACGTTCTTGGAAATCTAACAGTTGATGGAACATCAACACTTACTGGTGCTGCTACACTGTCAAGTACATTGGCAGTTTTGGGTAACACTACACTGAGTGGGACATTAAGCGTTACTGGCACAAGCACCCACACAGGAGCAGCAACTTTTTCGGGAACCTCTACATTTAATGATACTGTAACAGTTAACGCTTTGTTAAATGCTACGGGCAACATCGATCTAGGTGATTCTACCGCTGACACAATTACAGTAACAGGAAGATTTGACAGCAGTCTTGTGCCCAGTACAAGCGGTGATAATAATCTAGGTAGTTCAAGTCTACGCTGGGCTACAATTTACGCAACCGATATAGATGTGAGTGGTGATGTTACCATTGGCGGTAACATTACCATTGGCGACAGCGACACAGACAGCATTAGTATTACCGCTGACCTAACAAGTAACTTAATTCCTAATGCTGGTAGTACATATGACATTGGCAGTGTCAGCAAAACCTGGGCAAATGTTTATGCTGATAATATTACTGGAGACTTAACTGGCAATGTTACCGGCGACGTCACTGGTGATATTACAAGCACCGGAACAAGCACATTTTCTACAGTTGATATTAACGGCGGCGCAATTGATGGTACTACAATTGGCGCTACAACACCGTCAACTGGTTCTTTTACCGAACTAGACATAGATCTAATTAATATTGATACGCAAACAATCAGCACCACCAGTGGTGATTTAATATTAAACCCAGCTGGTAATATTAGTGCTAACAATAATCTTATCACACAAGTAGGAACACCAGTAAGTGGCAGTGACGCGGCCAATAAGTCTTATGTAGATTCTGTTGTCGCAAGTGGAGCAGAATGGACATTAGTTGATGATACGAGCACAGCAACCACTATAAGCAGCAACGAAACTTTAGCCGTGCGCGGCACCGGCAGCATCACAACCTCTATAAGTGGAGATACATTAACCATTAACAGTGCTGACACACTAGCCACCGTGGTCGCACGAGGGGCAACAACAGCAAATGTTATCACAGTTGGTGCTATTAATACAGATGGTATTAATATAAATGACAATAACATTATCACAACAAGAAGCAACGACAACCTAGTATTAAGTCCAAGCGGCACCGGCGCAGTAGATGTATCTACCAGTAAAATTATTAACATCACAGATCCTACCAATCCTCAGGACGCAGCAACTAAAGCATATGTTGACACACAAGTAAGTAGTGTGGGTAGTATTAGTTGGCAAACAGTAATAGTTGCTGATGGAAGTACAGTAACATCTGCGGCAAGCGGCAATGGTTACTTTATTGATACAACAAGTTTTGCTCACACAATACAGTTACCAGGTAGTCCAAGTTTTGGTGACGAAATTTCAGTTATTGACTATGCAGGCACTGCTGATACAAATAATATTACTGTAGATAGAAACGGTAATGCTATACAAGGAGCAGCAAGTGATCTAACAGTAAGTACAGAACGTGCAGGCTTTACATTAGTTTATAGCGGCGCTTCACAAGGTTGGTTATTAAAGGATAGATAATGGCAAATTACAGAGCAATAAAATACGATTTACCAGCAGCAGCAAACTTCTCCGGAGTTAGTGTTAGTAATTTAAGTGTTAGTGAAGAAGCAGTGACAGCACACGAAGCTGCACTTACTATTACAGAATCACAGATTAGTGATTTAAGCCATACTAGTACTGGAAACTTCTCATTATCTAACAATACTATCTCAACCAACAATGGCGACGATGGTATTGATTTATCTATTTCGGGTGCTACATCAGATGATCCGCCTGCATTGGTTATGCGTAAATGGCGTTTCTCAAACGATGGCACTATTCAGTTCTTAGATCCATTCTTAAGTACACCGTTAACAGATGGAACTATCTCAACTACCAAGATTGGGCAGTGGGATGATGCTTATGGCTGGGGCGATCACTCTAGTGCAGGTTACTTAACAAGCGTATCACTTGGCGATCTAAGTGTCACAGCAACAGCAAGTGAAATCAACACACTAGATGGTATTACTGCTACTGTAACAGAACTTAACTATGTGGATGGCGTTACAAGTGCTATTCAAACACAGTTAGATTCTAAAGTGGAAAGCGATACAACAGGTATCACCGGTGCAGACCAAGTTACTAACATTGTTTCACTTACACAAGCAGAGTATGATGCTATTGGCACACCTAATGCATCAACTATATACTTTATTGTAGGTTAGTGTTATGAAGTTTGGTTCAAATACTATTGACGCAATTAAACTAGGATCGTCAACAGTTAATAAAATCTATGTTGGTAGCACACAAGTGTGGCCCACTGGCGGCCTACAACTATACTACGATCCGGACAATACTTCCAGTTATTCAGGCTCAGGGACAACAGTAACAGATTTGTCTACCAATGCTTATACCACAGGACGGCTTGAGAATGGGGTTGGATTCAATGATGGTGTTTTTACACTCAGTGATGGTGTTTTTACATTTGATGGTACAGACGATTATATTGATACCAATCAAAATATTGCAATATCAGGCAGTTATACACTAAATGTCTGGGCTAAAAACACCAGCGATACATCAGATTTTAGAATGTTGGTGGGCACTGAAACAAGTGATGGTTCGTCTTGGAACTACAGACTCTATTATCGATTAAGCGATGGTAAAGTGGTCGGCGACGTAAAAGTTGCCGCAGGTCCTGTTGAAGATGAAGTAGTAAGCACAGCCGCTTACAATGACAGTGAATGGCATATGCTGACATTCGTAAGGAACACTTCAACTGCAAAACTCTACCTGTACATAGACGGTGTGTTGGATACAGAAGAAACAGATGCCACTGCCGCCCTTGATACCAGCAATGCTCAAGAAATGTGGATCGGCAGGAGTCCTTATCTAGGAGGCAGTTATCCATTTGGCGGTAGTATTGGTGAAGTAAAGATTTACAATAGTGCTTTGACAGCCGATGAGATATCAACCAACTACAACGATTCAGTAAACGGTTATCGAGGTATGCAGATATCATTGGATGGTTTCGAATACAGTGGATCGGGCACCAACTGGCCTGACAACACAGGCTATGGCAACAACGCCACGCTGGTTAACGCTCCCACCTATTCCACTGTAAATATGGGACAGTTTGATTTTAACGGATCCACACAGTATGTCAATATGGGATCCACACAGCAACCTACTAGATCACAAGGATTTAGTTTTAATGTGTGGATCAA
>Ga0208795_1000267_pt1 | contig 26422 bp, 17 predicted proteins | sample CB_VirMetaG_6_FD_184541 | JGI IMG/M metagenome (GOLD analysis project Ga0208795, IMG submission 184541) | Freshwater to marine saline gradient viral communities from Chesapeake Bay - CB_1508_2 Viral MetaG (SPAdes) (version 4) | ecosystem: Environmental > Aquatic > Marine > Coastal | place: USA... | reverse complement strand
TAACTCTAGCAGCAATACCTCTATCAGGATCTAGTAATTGCTTAGTTAACATATCTAACTTTTCATCTAACTTATCAAGTTTGTTGTCTAGTTGATCCATTCTCTGTTGCATTAAAGCTATTTCTTTGTCTACCGGCGCCATTACTTTTTATTATTACACAATTATTTTAGTCTTTGTAGTCTTTTTCTTCTTTCCTCTCTAGCCTTTTTAATATCCTTAGATCTTTTCTCTCTAACTTCTCTAACATCCATAGATCTTTTATCTTTTTCTTTAGCTTGAGGCGTTATACCTAATCCCCATTGATCCCAACCTAAACCCACAGCTATTCTTTGCCATGTAGCATTGTCTTGATTAAATGCTTGCTGAATATTTGATAATTTCTTAACAAATCTATCTACAGGCACATTTGTTGCTGCTGATATAACGTTTCCAGAAGCTAACCACGCAGGATTATTTATATCATACGGGCTTGTTTCTTTTATTTGATCTTTTTTAAACTTCCATGTTTTTAAACCTGAATACAGTTTTCTAAGTTTAGATCCAATTGGAGGCGAGATGTTAGCGGCTTCAACAACAACATTACCCATGTCAGCTTTATAGCCTTTTTCTTCTTCATCTAAAAATTTAATGATTATATTTTTAATTGTAGAAACAACTCCTCCAGCTAAACCAGAACCTCTAAGTATAGAATCTAGCATACTATTACCAATACGAAGTGTTTTTTCATCTAGCATTTCTTTATCTTCTTCGTCATCAAACATAATAGCAAACACAGCGTTCTGCATAGCTGAAAATATTATATTCTGTATAGCTCCGTAGTATATTATTTTAGATACATTACTTCTCCAATCACCTCTTTTATTAACTAAGTCTAAAGACGCTTTTTTAATAAGACGAGCATATTGCATTGGAGTATTTTGGAAAGCTAATACTAAACGACCAAGAACAGAAGCTTGTTGTTGAGATATACGGTCTGGTCTAGCAGACTGTTGCGTTTCTTCAGATATTTCTTGGAAATCTTGAAAAGCTTTAGTCTCAGCTTGCTTTTGGTCTAACCCTTCGTTTAAATATTTTTTAATTCTATTTCTATAAAAAGTAGCTCCACCAGTAGCTATAGCAAAAGAATCCGCTATTTGCGTTGGAGCAAAACCAACTTTAATCATGAACTGAAACGCAGCTCTAGCTTTATTTTTAGCTCCAGCCACAGCGCTAGCAAGTTCAGCTTGATTAATATCTGTTTGCAAACCTGATCTTCTTTGTTTCAAGAAAGGAGAGTTAAACAATGTAGAGAAGTCCTCCCAATATTGTTTTTGATTAGCAAATGCTTTAGCGGCGTTAAATATATTATTATCTTCAAAGTTAATAAAGTTAACTGTAGACAAGGTCTGAAGAACAGCGGATCTCATATTTAAGAACATAATTGCACCAACAGAATTGTTAACCCAATTATTCCATCTATTAACTATAGCATTGCTTCCTGAAGGTCTGTTTATGCCATTTTCCATTCGGAATAAAATATCCTCTAAGGCAGATCTAAATGCTGATCCGTAGGTAGCTTCAATTTTATTTAGGTTTGCTTCACTAAATATTGCTTTTTTATTTTCCATCCATTCAGCTAAGAATTTCTTTCTACCAACTTTGTCTACAGCATCTTGAAGATCTGAGTTTATATTCCCGCCTAACCAACTTTCTCCGGGTTTTATATAACCTTCTTTTACCTTTGTTATTAGGCCTAATGTATCAGCAAATGTTCTTAAAAAATCATCAGCTTTAACAAAATCTCTTAACTCAGCAATTTCTTTATCTGACATGTCTGATAATTTATATCCAGCTTTGTCAAATAAATAAACTCTTATAGCCGTGTCGTAAGTATAGGGTTTACCTGTTATCTTTTTATTAAGCTTTCTAACAACTTCAGGGAAATTCTTTTTAAGATTTTTATAATCTTCTCTTATATTTGTTTTAGCTAAGTCCATTTCACGATCAGCTCTAGCAAATGGATCAAACAAAGCTTTTTTGAAAAACTCTTTATGAGCCTCACCTTGTTTTCCTTTGCCAAGAAATCTATAGATCAAACCAGCGAAATCATCAGCGCTTGGAGGAATAAAGAACTCGTATCTACCTATATCTCTACCGTAAGCTTTAGCTGCAGCTTTTGATATTTTTTCTTGAGCAGATATTCCTTTAGTATCTTCTAATATTTTGTTAAACTCACTGCTTAAGCCTTTGCTGAATTGAATTTTAGCTTGAACAACTTTAGATTTAATATCTAACTGGTCAAGAACATCTTTAACAGCTTCAACATTTGGCAAAGCGTCGTCTACAAAGTACATATCGTTATATCCTTCTGCAAACTTATCTAGCATCCACAAAGCTTTAGCTTCACCTTTGCTGTTTCCTAATCCAGTTATATTTTCTATAGGTATATTAATACCTTGACTTTTTAACCATTCGTATATTGGTGTAGCAGCTTCTTGCATTCTTGCCGTAAGCACATATACATTTTCAGGTCCATACTTTTTGATTTGATTTTTCATTTTTTGTAACAGCGGACCTTCTTTACCACCTCTTACATTAACAAAATCAGAAAAGTCAAATTCATATCCTTGATCAGCATAAGCTGGACCATCAATAGGCCATTTATCAGAAGGTATTTTAACGACGTCATCACCTTTAGTAGCTGTGACAAAGTTTTCACCATCAATAATTAGTGTTTCATCAAAATCAAAAGTAGACATACCTCTTGATTCTTTACTATATTGTAATGCTGGTCTAGCATTAAGCATAGCTTCGCTAACATTAATATTTTTACCAATAGGTTTAGAAAACATTACATTACCTTCAGTATTGACGTTTAATGTTTCGCCAAGACCTTTTCCATCTAAACCTACAATAGAATTAGGATTTATACCTCCATCTACATTGCCGACTAACTCATTAAAATATCTATCCCACCAGTTATTTTCTATTAAGTCCCAGCCTTCAGGCATACGTCTTTGAAGTCCAACGGCAGTTAGTTTCTTATCCATAGCTTTGTCTAACGCTATTAACTTGTAGTTGTCTATAACTAAATCGTAAGAAGCGTCAAAGTTAGACTCAGATAAAGCAGCGTCCATGAGATATAAATACGCAGATGTAGCCGGCATAGCATGTTCGTACTCAAATCTTTTTCCAGTTATTTTGTCTGAATAACCAACAAATTGAGCTCCTAGCTTATGCCAATGCCCGGTATCGCTACCAACCATTTTTAAGTAATTGCCAATTATGCTAGCATTGTTTTTATCGTCTTGTATAGCTTTATTAAATCGCTTCCACATTTCTCTATGTATTAGCGCGACTTTTTTATTCCAAGCTTCTATTTTCTTTTTATTTTTCTTTATAGTATTAGCGTCTTTAAATATAGTGCTATAAGAAGATACTGAAAAATCTATAGGTTTTCCATTTGAATCTAAAATATCCTCGCCAAAAGTAACATCTTTATCATCTCTTAGTTTTTTTATTTCAGTTTCAAACTTTTTATACAAGTTTTTATACTTTTGTTTAACCTCTGCGTTTTTGCTAGTTCCAACGACGTAGTAACTTGGCGTAAATACAGTTCCAAATTCACCTTTTTTATTTGGAGTGCCAAACCAGAAATCTCTAGGTAATAATGGCAATAGTTTCGTTTTTATTGTTTCAACAGCTTGTTCTATGCCTTTTTCTGTTTTTAAATCAAAAGTCAAATTCAAGTCGTAAGCTTCAAGAAGCTTGTCTATACCTTTAGTCTCTAGCTCGAATAAAGATTTAATGTTTATTATATCTTCTGCAAAACTAAACATAACCTTAGACATACCACTTCGTATTCTTTCTGTACCTGGAGTGGTTCTTCTAATTTCTTGATTAGTAATTGTTTTGCCTAGTAAGTCAGCTAATGCTATAACTCTAGCCGATGTATTTCTATTACGAGTTGGTTTGCCGTCTATAATATCTACCAACTCTAAAAGCTCTGAATTTTTTATATTTGTTCTTTTAACTTGACCTTTTAAACCAGCTTTAGTCTTAGCTCTTGACTCTTTTTGAGTATACAAAGCTGCTAAAACAGTTTTAGGCACACCTGTCGCTTGACCTTCAACATCAAATCCTTGTGGTAAAGCATCGATAACTAATTGAGCGTTTTTATTAAACCAACGTTGAGCACTAGCAACTTCTTCCGCTGTTAAATTGGCTTTGCTTTTTATTTTAGCTGGAGATATTCCTAACATCTCACCTACGGTGTTTATAGCGGCGTTAGGGACACTTTTAAAGTTAGTTAATACGTTAGGATCTATATTAGCTTCCGCGACCTCTGATGCAACCTTATCAGCTATGTTTAATTCATCAGCTATAACTTTAGCTTTAGTTTTTCTACCTTCTTCTCTAGTAGTTGTTTCAACTACGTCTTCAGCTGTTTCTGTAGCGGCTACGCCTTTTTCTTCAGTTACATCTGACTCAAACTCTGTTTTAAGTATTCTATTACCGGCTTCAATAGAGCGTGCTGGAAGGAACTTATTTATATAAGCGGCTAAAGGTACTCCAGACTCAGGTTTATATGATCTAATAAGATCTAAGATACCTCTTTCGCCAGTTTCTATTTCATCAATGATTAACTGTTCATCATAACCTGGTACTTCTCTAAATCTTCTAGCAATACGTGTTGTGATAGGTTTGAATTTTTGGAATATATCAAACATACCGGCTTCACCTTGTTGCTCGTATATATTTTGAACTTCTTGAGAAGCTATTTCTTTTGAAAACTTAGCTACATCATCTTTAATGTTTACTACTGGTTGTTCGATTAACTTACCAGTTATACCTTCTACAGCCGCTTCTTTTACAGCTCCTTTTAATATACCTTTCTCAATAGATTTATTATAATCTTTAATAAAATTATAAATGTCTCTACCACTATCAAATTTAATTTTTCTTATACCAGCATTTTGTAATCCTCTTCTAATAGTGTTTCCTAGTCTAGCAAACACACCTTCTTTAAAGTCTAAATCTCCAGATCTAATTGCATCGGATAACAATGTTAGTATTTCTTCAGCTTGAACTGATTCAGGTTTGTCTTTATATAGTTGTAATCTTTTAGCAAATTTACTACCCTCTAATTGTGGTAAATCCATTTTAGCTAGTTGATTAATTAAAGCTGAACCAACTTCAATTCTAGATTTATCATCAAGAGATTTAGATAATACTTTGTGTAAAAATTCGTGGGAAGCTACGTTAATACCAGATGTTTCTTGCGTTACATCTTTATTTATAATTACGTCTTGCTTTCCATCAATAACTGCGCCTTCAAAAAACCCTTGACTAGCAGCGGCTTCTTCTGTTAAAGATTCTTGCTGATCCTTGTCTAAGTTTTTAAAATTATCTCTAACGTATTGTTTTACTTCTTCAGCGCTAAGTTCTTTAATTTGAACGTCGTCTCCATAAGTGTTTTTAGCAGCTTTCTTTACGTTGTTGATGTTTTCTTGAACGAGCTTATCAGAAGCGCTTTTTCTAATTACTTCAATATTATCATCAATTTGTTTATTCTGCTTGTTAATAAGTTCTGCAGCAGCGTCAAACTCTTGTTGAGTTATTACGCCTTGATCTTTTTGTTTTATTAATTTATTAGCTTTATCTCTAAGAGCTTTTCTTTGATTAATATTACTAATGACGTTATCTTTTTGCTCTTTACTTAATAACTCTGCTTTTCTATTATTTTCTTCTACTATTTCTCTTAAATTCTGCTCAGCTATAGCTAGGTCTTCTTGATAGCTTTCTTTTAATTCGTTACTATTAGTTTCTCTTATAGCTTGATTTAAACTAGAAATAACATTTATTTGTCTATATATATCTTGCTTTGCTTGCTCGCTACTTTTCATAGCGTTTGATATAGCTCTACCACTACTAGACATACCAGTAGAACCTACAAAACCTTGAGCGTAATTTTCTAAAGCTTCTTCGCTTTGCATCCAATCCCAAGTGTCTTCAATTACTTTTTCGTAATCTTGTCCTTGAGCCAAACCTTTGTTTATTTGCTCTACACCACCTTGAAAATATTCAGTTAAACCTTCTTTATTTCCAGTTAACGCTAGTTTTACAGCTTGTTTTCCAGCGAAAGATTTTGATGCTATGTATTTCCCTATACCTTTTATACCTATTTTCTCTAAGGCATAAGCCATTGCTCCAAGTACAGCTGGGGCGCCTAATTCTGTTTCGTTGTTTTCAACAAGTTTTTCAAAAGCATTAGGATCATCTTCGCCATATTTAGCTTTTGCTTTCTCCATGTTATACTCTGTATACATTGGGGCTACAACTTGAGGTATTAAAGTAAGGCCACCAGTCATCATAGCTGGACCAGCCGTAGTAACAACACTGGTTAGGCCATTCACAGCCCCAAGAACAACATCACCAATATTTCCTTCTTTAAAGCCACCAACTATACCTTTTCCAGTGTCCTTATATTCTAGCTTGTTCTTCTCTATTTGTTTAAAAGTATCAATAAGAAATTCGTCGGTTGCTTCGCCAACTTCTTTGCCAGTGTCTTTATATATTGTTTTTATATTAGAATAAGAATCTCTATTTGGATCATTAGCTATTTGCTTCCAAACTTCAGGATTATTTTTAAATGTTATAGTCTCTCCGGTACTTTCGTCTTTAAAAGCTATACCACCATCACTTTCACCAACAAAAAAATCAGCAGCATCTTTGCCGCCCATAAATTTAACATAGTCGACTAAATTTGCTTTAGTGCTTTCCCATGCGTTCTTAACTGTTGGTATTTGATTTTCAAATATATTCCCTAATTTATCTAAGAAATCAGCTTCTTCTTCGTCTTGAGGTGAAACCAAAAAAGTGTCTTCCGAAGGAGATACCGTATCGAGTGCAGCAGTTTCCGACTCCGCAGGTGCACTCGTTATCTGAGAGTCTTGTGTCTTTTCCACAAGGCCTTGAGTTTTTAAAAAATCTAAATACTCATTAAAGTCTACGCCCTGTGCGTTAGCTTCGCTTTGAATTTGGTCAAGCGAATACTCTTTTCCATTATATTCAAACATATTAATCTTTAATTTATTTTTTAGGCATTACTGGAAGATCTGTTGGTCCACCCAATGAACCCATGTAGCCTAAAAGTTGCTTTGCTTTATCTTCAGAATAACCAGTAGAATTCATAATATTCTTAACTTGTTGTTGTTGAATTAATGATTCATAAATACTACCAACATCCTTTAAAGATCCCGCAAGTTCACTAGGAGTTAACGCAACTCTATATTCACCTTCTTCACCCTCTTTTATTTGTACCCCGGATTTATTATATAGCGAATAAACTTTATCTGCTGGAGAGTATCTATATGTAAAACCATCGCCAGCTGGGACAGTGTCTCTACGTTGTATTGCTTCAGCTATGTCTTGAGGAGACATGGTTGGCTGTATAGGTTTTGCTGTAGCAGCTGTTCTTATATCAACTTGTTTTTGATATAAATTTACTTTTCTTTGATCTTCTTCTCTTAATTTTCTATCGTAAGCGTCTTCAGCGTTAGCGCCGATAGTTTTAAACGTATCTTTGTAGTATGAAAATAAAGGATTTCTAAGATCAGCTGTCTTATAAGCTTCTTTTTGAAGTTCGCGGTTTTTAGGATCAACTTGCTTTCCATCATTTATCATGTCAATGTAGTTGTTTATAAACTTCATATCTTCACCTTGAAATCTAAATCCATCATAGGCAAATGCTGTTGATTCTTGTAAATCAGAGAATAATTCTGCTAATTTGTTTTCAACTTGATTTTTATAAGCGCCTTCATATTTACCGCCTTTACTCACGTGATCTTGGACGGCCACTTGAAGATCGGTTATAGCTGTCGGTATTCTTTCACTAGACTCAGGACCTAATTTTAAATCCATCACATCTACACCTTCTTCACCAGTAGGTTTGTACATCATTCTACCGTTTTCAATAACGACGTCTTTCCAAAACTCTCCAGATACTAAATCTGATGTTAATCCAGACTGAGGAGCCGTTGTAGATGCGGAGTAGTTTTCAGACAACTGCTTAGCTCTTGTTTTTAAATCTTTTATTTGATCCGTATAATCTCCTAATCCTTTTATTTGAAAGTTTATGTTATTCATCTTATCAACAGCTGCTTGTCGTTGATCAGAGCTTAAGAATAAGTTTCTAGCATCTTTAGAAGCTTGAAAATACTCAGACTTTAAACCTTGTAGTTTAGGGTTTAGCGCACTTATAGCTTCTTCAGATAATCCAGTAGTATCTAATGCTTCTCTTTGCGACTCATACATTTTAGCCGCTTCCATATTGGCGTCGACTATATTCATAGCTCCATCAGTAACGGCTTTAGCTAATCCAGTAAAGTTTGGAGTAGCGCCTTTTGCTAATGATATTTCGTATGCTAATTTTGCTAAATTACTTGCCATGATTTATTAATTATTATTATTAAAATAATCATATCCAGCTTGAGTTTGAGCACCTCCGTAACCAGTAGGTAAACCACCAGTATTAATTCCACTTGGACTTATGCTACCACCAAAAGCTGCGGGATTACCTATGCTAGCGCCAGCAACTTGACCAGCTGTAGATAACATTGATGTTCCAATATTAACTAGTTGTTGGTCAAACGCGGAAGCAGCTTGTCTAGCTCCAGCTTCTCTACCCATAGACATTTCAAGCAAGTTTTCAATTCTACCAAACTGTTGCTGTTGAACTTGTTGTTCTCCAGCTGCAGCTAATTTGCTTAGTTGCATTTCGCCTTGAGCTTTCATTTGCTGTATGTTGCTTTCTTGTGCGGCTATATCAGCTTGAGCAGCTTGAAGATTTGCTTGATTCTGCTGTTGTAACACTTGAGCTAAACCAGCTATACCAGAACCGCCAGCTGAAGCTCTTAATGCGGCTAAAGTATTAGCTTGTGATTGAGCTTGTTGCTTAGCCATGAAGTCAGCGGCTTGTTGATTTATAGTTAAATCCTCAAACGGATTCTCTAGGTTAGCATAAGGATTAACAAAGTCAAAACCTTCGTAAGCTTGCTGTTGAGCCATTCTTTGCTCTTCAGACGCTGCTATTTCATCTTTTAATTTTTGACGTTTAGTGTCTATACCTTGATAAGCTAAAGCTGGGACAGGTGCTATGACGCTTAATATTTTACCGCCTAGCGTTCTATCTTGCCATGTCGCTTTTAATGGACTTTTTGTTTCTCCTTTTGCCATATATTTAATTTATTACTTTTTTATTATTACAACCTAGAGCAGCTATTTACTGCTTTTAGCTAGTTCTGTACTAACCGCAAACAGCTCTGCTTGATCTGTTGAATTGTTTCTCATTTTAACCTCCATGTAATAGCCGACTAATGAAGCTGTATTTGCTATAGCGTTTTTACTAAAGAATATAAAGTAGTTTTGCAATGGCATTTCAGCATTAGCAGTCCAATCTACAACTATAGTAGTATCAGTGAAAGAGTCAACTGTACCCATATAAACTATGTTATCTATACTAGTCACCGTATTAATACCACCAACTGAAGATGTTGTAGCGTAATAAACTCCATCTCCATACTGTAGAGATACGTTAATCGGATCTGCGAATGTTAATGTTACTGATGCCATTATATAGCTTGTGTTTCTTGGTTAAAATATACTAAATCTCCTTCGTAAAAATATTTATCAACTTCCGCTAAGAACTCTATAAATACTTGTTGAGCTATTATTCTGTTACTTCCATCTAAAGTTGGCTTGCCGTAAATAACTCGATAGTTCTGCAAATTCTTTGATTTTATTTCTACTCTTGGCGCTACAGGATAATAATATCCAGAGTCAGCTGTAAAGTCTGCGGTACATACTTTTTCAAATACACTTTTTTCTGGTGTACCAATCACAGGGTACACTAGTTTTTGCACACTACTCTGTCCAGTGCCTTTAGCGTAGTTACCAGAAACAATTATATCTACAACTTCATTAGTATCTTTTTTATGACCTATAGATACCTCTACATCAGCTTCTTTTATTTTCTTAGTAAAAGTATATTGAAAAGTTATAGTTTGATTGCTACTTGCAGTAAAGTTATTAAACGTTATAGTTCCTATAACATTACTTCCAGATTGAGTGAACGTAACACCACTTATTTGTGATGGTAAAGCTCCAAACACAGATACACTAGTAGCTTGAATAGAATACCCAGGTAGAGGCGTTATTGTGAATACTTGATCTCCGGGCGTTACGCTACCAGATAATCCAGATATAGTAACATTGTTATTAGAAACAAATTCGCTAACAGCAGCCGCGGGAGCTGGATTGACATATAAAGAATATGTTACAGCTGGAGCATCTCCAGTAGAATCAATAGATAAAGCACCTACACCTTGTAAAGAAAATGCTTGAGTGTCTATGTTACCAGACGCTCCTAAACCTTCATCGTTAGTCCATTCAGTATTTGCTCCGTGAATATAGTTAAACCATTTATTTTCTTTATTTATAAATTCTCTTACAACACCGCTCTCAAAATCTGTTGTTAGTGAGTCCGCCCACCAACCAGCGAATGCTGTGTTATTATAATATTGTTGATCTGTTAGATCTTGGATAACTCTAGTTTGACTACCTTCGTAGTTAAGTGTTTTAAAACTTTTAATAACATCTGGAGATGAATTAAATACAGTTGTAATTGTAGCGTCATATTGACTACCATAAAAATTACCTCTTGTTTCACTACTTCTGTGTAACCAAAGTTTTCCATTTTTAAATGTATAATACTGAGCGTTTAAACTTATGCCAGATTCTGGTAAAAAAGATTTAAAACTTTCCCAACCGTTACTTGATTCATTAAATGAAATAGTATTATTGTCTGCGTCTATACCTAGAAATCTTGAGTTGTCGCCACCAGCGTATACGGTTATATTATAATGGTTTTTTCGATCGTCAAAGGTTCCTAATACTTTCCAAGCCGACTTTAAGTTGTCAAAAAACCAATCTTTCATGCCGATATCTGATATAACCGTTAGGCCATCTCTAGATAATCTTAACACTGAACCTCTTGCTCTATCAGCAAAGTAAACTCTATAGCCGTAGTCAGCAAATGATTCTGGATTTTTGGATATACCATAATTTCCAGCGTATGGTATTGCTTGACCTAATACATTTTCGTTAGATGTTACGTTTATGTTTCCGTCAGCATTATATAGAGCGTCTTTATTAGCTAATACGCGTAAAACTTTATCTTCACACAAAGCAATAACGTCAGTATCTCTTGAATGTAGTTTTTGAATGCTACCGTATTCTGGGCTTAAATCTTTAGTTATGCTTTCTGCCGCAATAAATTGGTTAAGTCTATTTGTAGAGCTTTTTTTATTATATATTCCAGAGAATATTAAACCATTTGATATATTTTCTTCTTGATAATCTTCTATAATAGAAGATACTTTCACGCCTTTTGATAGTTGAGGGTATAATATTGAATCTTGAATACTCATCAACTCAACGCCGTTACCGTAAGAATAACAATTATACCAAGGTAACATTATACTGTTTGACGGTGTTAAATCAGTAGCTATTGGATGTGTTAGTTTCTTTAAATATAAAGTGTTTGAAGCAGCTACATCTGCTGCTAATTCCGCCGTAACAAAACAATCACCACTTTCAAAAACTCCAGTTTGAGTTGTAGTTGGCGGTAGCGCAAAACGAAGCAATATTTTACCATCAGCTGGTATTGTCAAGGTAATTGACGTGTCAAGTGTTATTGCAATAGTTTCAGTTACAGAATCACTAGTACTAACTACGTTCGTAACATAAACTTCACCGTCGTCTGCAAATGGCTGCGTATTCGGCGGTAAAGTACCATCTAATGACGTTGGAACTCCAGAAGAGTCGATACTAACACCAGTAACATAAGATCCAACTTTAATATACTGCTGGCACGTCTCTCTGTTCATTCTAATGGGATAAGCTTGACTTGCTTCAAAATATATATCTGTATCAGCTAATGTTATTGGCTTTACTTCAAATACACCTTTATTATTCTCTGGTCCTAGTCCCCAGTTACTTATATTTAAAACTGCTAAACTGTCATTTTTTATTTTAACCCAAAATTTACCATTTGCAACGTCAGGATCTATTGCTAAAGGAGCTTCGTTACTCCTACTTAACACCTCGTACTCAGCGGTTGGGTTTGAGACATTCTCAACAACTATTGACGCTGCTTGAGTTTCAGTAGCATATCCATTGAATCTTTTTAATATTAAAGTGTCACCCTCTTTTATTTTATCTTTGTCTTTTGAATCAAATTCGATCCACCAATAATCCTCTACTTCATAAACATTTTGTATTACAACATTATATGATACCGGAGTTGTATCTTTCACAAAGAATTTATAAGAAGTAGCCCAATAGGGCGCTGGACTTTTGATTTTAGCAACTATCCTATTGTTGTAGTAGGAAAGTAATCTATCAGCTTTTATAACAGAGCTCTCAGATACTAATACTGGTGTTTCTCTTCCAAGATCATCTCTATAGACTACGCCAACTTGATAAGATCTACCAGATTTAACTGATTCTCTAGCATAATTAAAATGATATTCATTTGAAGAATCGTTATATGGGCGTATAGAAACATCCATGTCTAAATTTATAGGTAGAAAACTCGAATCAATTAAATCGTAACCTTGAGTGTAGTTTCCAAATAACACTCTATTGCCTGTTATCTCTTGCGCTAACGCAAACTTTGGTACAGCATCCCACGGTCTTAATATTTGATTATCTTCTATTGTAGATAAAAATACTTCTGATCTAATTACAAACCTGCCATTATAACTACCATCGGCATCTACCTCAAACTCATCAGAATATCTATCAAACTTTTTTATAGAATATATCTGTGGGGCTGAATCTAGTTTAGCTACTATTTCTATAGCTTTAACATCTTCGGGTATATAAGGTGGAACCCAGTTTTGAACTATAAGAAGTTTAGTAAAATTTACGCCAAAGTCATCATCTTGTGGTTTTCTAGCGTCACTAAAGCCAGCGTTAGAAAATGGAGAATAACCAGAGTATTCGTTTTCTTGGTATATATATCTATAAGCAAATCTAATAAACGAATTTTCATACATTGTATTAGCTCTAGCTAGCTCAGCTGTCCAAGTCTGAGCGCCGTTACTAGCGCTTATATTGATTATTATACAAGTTAAATTAACACCACTATTTATATCCGTTATTACAACCGTAGCCGTACCGCCTAATCCGTCGTCTAAGTTTAATGTATCACCAACATAATATTCCGGAACAGCGGAAGCAACTAGCTCTACAGAGTCTCCAATACTGTATGAATCAAGATTTATAGTGTTTATTGAAGCTGTAGTATCGGCCTCTCTATGAGTATTATAAATTTTTATTCTAGGAGGCTCTTGAGGATTTTGTTTAATAAGAGTTATATTTTCTAATACGCAAGCCTGTCTTGAGCTTATACTATATCCACCAACTTCAGTTGGATCTTCTATTACAATGTGCGTTGTATTGTATTGGTTGTTGGTTCCTAAGCGCGATCTATTAATATTTATTTTCTTTGGCTCACTAATTCCATCTGTAAATAAAATATTACCATCTATAATATTTATTCCAGTTATATTTCTATTATTGAGCTCACTAAAATTTAACAATTTCGCTTTTGTTAATCTCAATACCACCGAGTTGTTATCAATGTTCGCTTGAGAAATGGCTTGCGAGCTAGATATTACAAGAGTTCCAACTAAATCGTTTACACTAACAACCCTAACATCATCATCAATAAAAATGTCAAGCCCATCATATTTAATAGCCTCAACTTTCATACCTGGTTCTATTCCAGCTGTGTCGTTTACTGATGTTAGCGTCACCGTGGTGCCCGCAAAAGCATTAACTTTAACTATTGTAGTATGGACATCTACAAATATATAGTCGGTTTCATCTGTAGTAGAATCATATTCTATTATAGCATCAGAAGCCAAGCCTAATGTTACTAGGTTGCCATTATATGTTTCGTCATCTACATTGTTAGCATTTTTAACAAAGTAATACATCTTATCATTTGGCTTGTCTGCTATAACTCCAACGACTTCAGCATCCACCGCGTTGGTAAACGTGTAATTGCTTGAAATTGGAGAAGCGATTAAGCTATTACCTTTTATGTTTTGAGCTGTACCAATATTACTGCCATCAGAAGAAGATACTTCTACATTCAACGCGTCGCGATACTCACCTTTAGAAACTAGTCTTTCATCAAGGTCTTTATTCATTCGACCTTTTAAAAAGTTATTCTTAATCTCAGCCATTAAATTAGTGTTTGATTATTTTAGACTTACCTCTTAACACCTGCGTTAACTCTTCTAAGTTAAATTTAGACAAACGAAGTTTAGCTTGTCTTGTAGCAGCTCTTTTTTCTTTTTTAAATCTACCAACTACATATTCTGGTATATTTTTATATGTGCAAGATACTGCATAAGCAATATGCTTGTACATAGCTTCTTCAGCGTATTTATGAACTTTCATTTCATCTTCTGTTCCTAATCCATCGCTAATGTATTCTATTGCAATAGTCTTGCCACTAAAATGAGAGCTAAAATGAACTTTACCAGCATTTTCGTCAATATAAAAAGAGCCGTTCGTATGAGCGTGTTCTGGATCAACTCCGTATCTACTACCTAGTAAATCAGTGTAAGTATCATCATCATAATCATCGAGATCCACGTTAGCTTCAATATTTTTAAAATTAGTCCAAGCGTCAGACTCAGATTGTAACGTTAGGTTATCTCCAGTAAACTGATAATTTCCATTTGAATCTTGTGATATAGCTGTAAAGTTTTGTGTTATTCTGGTTGGATATATAATATTTTTAATACCTGAAGTGTCTATATACGAAAACTTAATATAACTAACGTAATCCTGTGGTAAAATCATTTGCAACGAGGGTGGGACTTCAATTTCTTGTGATTTAAAAGATTTTAATGTATCAAAGCTTAGCTCTTGTAAAGCTCTTTGAGCATGAAATGCAACTTCTGTTCGCTGAACTTTTGGGAATATTTTATTTTCACCAGTATAAGTAAAAATAAAAGCATTAATTATATCTGTTAAAGAAACAAACTGATAGCTTCCAAAACTATCACCTGATCCTGAATAATAACTATTTTGAGTATCTGATAGTATAGCCATCTATTTATTGTTTTTCTTGTTGTATTTCTTGTGTTTTCATTGACGATCCAGCTTGATATAAATCTGGATCTTTAATCATAACTCCAGCCAACTCTAATATTCTAAATATTAAAGATGTTTCTTCAGAACGATGTAGTTCGAAGTTTACCGCATTAGCACTATTATATAATGGATATTCATTGTTTGAACTACCGGCAAAAGGAACAACAGTATAAGCCCACTCTACTTTTGTTGGTATTTTTATGTAATCGCAAGTAACGTTTGATGTTTTTTGCTCGTACGATAAGTCAGTAGCATCATGGCCAAAAACTTCTATACCAGTACCTTTTCTTGTATATATAGGTCTATTATCGTGAGGTCTAAGTAATGGGTGATTTTTAATTCTCATCCAGTCTTTAATTGAAACATAATCAGCTTCAATTCCATTGTACAAAACGTTGTTTAACCTATATAAATCTGCCGATAAAGTTGTTCCGCCGACAACAGTAACATTTTGATATTCAAATAAAGCTATTTTTTCCTCTAGAATTTCAATTGGGTCAGCAAATGACTCCGCGTTTCCAGGTATTCTTTCAAATTGAGTTATATCGTAGAAGTATTGCTCAAAAATTTGCATTTGAGCTTGATTGGCTAGTAAGTTAAATTCTTGAGGCGTTATATAACCTCTTTGTTCTTTGTTAGCAATAGCTAATACTCTTTGATAAACCGTATCAATATTTACTGCCATTATATTTGTTTTTATAGTTAAGCAACCACCCCGAAGAGTGGCCGCTCTACTATAGGGTGATTTATTTCAATCGTTTTTCAATTGTAGAGAAAACCTCTACGCCTTCATCAGTTTTAAACCAATGTGCTAAAGCTGAATAAGGATTTTCATCAAATGGAATTGTCATAAGCTTTCTTCCAGTGCTAACCCAAGAGAAATGTCTTTGATCTTGAGATAGCGAAATAATACCTTGCTCAACACTTTTTACCGCTATATTTCTTAATCCCACATTTTCATCATTAGCTAAGTCTAAGAACATAGAAGGATTGTTTCTAGCCATAATTAAAAGATCTCTTTTAACTTCCTTAGAACTCATCTTAGAAACTCTAGATCCAACCTCAACTCTTAGTATAGCTTCGGCCGTATCTATGTCCATGTTATTAGCTGCATTTAATGCTTCTAATTCTAACGTTATATAATCTAATTCTGAAATAGCTTCTTTAACTTCATCTTTTTCTAAATATATTCTTCCTTTACCGGGGTGATATAATGATAAAAACTTCTGAAGGGTTTGAAATCTTTTAGGTACAGCTAAAACGCCATCTCTAAATATAACATGTTGTTTTACTACCTCTCCTTTAAATTCATCAACAAATACCGTTTTTTGATTTCGAGTATTCATAATCTCTCGTTCATATCCTTTTTCTTCATCAAACCAGTATAGTCCTGAAGACTTAAGCATAAATACTAATGGAGATTTATTTCCAGATAAATAGTAAAATCTATCTTTCATTTCCCAAACTGGAGTTGATTGGGTTGGTTGAGTATTGATTGCTTCATCAAAGCTATCTTCAACCATTATTTTCTTTGTTGTTTTTTTGTTTGCCATAATAATATAAAATAAAAAATTAAAAAAAAGAGAGGAGGAATTAACCTCCCCTCTAAAATAAAGTTTCGATTATTTTCTGAATAATACGAAGTTATTAGCACCTTGAGTTACTAAACATCTCTCAGAAAGATAGTTTACTTCCATTGCATCAAGATCAGAGGTAGCAGCACCTACAGATCCAGTGATCCAAGTTTTCATTTTTCTATCTTCAGTTTGAGAAGCTCTATAACGTAAGTGTAAGAATGGTCGATTCATTCTACGTCCTAAAGACTGATCATACACGTTAGTAGCACCGGCTGGTATAAGAACACCTTGTACAGCACCGTCATTAACAAGAGAACCACCACCTACAGTAGTATCAAGAGATTCGCCAATAGTAGCTCCATCATTTAAGTATTTCCAGTCAGATTTATAGAAGTCATAAGAACCTCTTCTGAATCCAGAGAAACCTAAGTTTAAAGCCATATCAACATCGTTTTCAAAAGCACCAAAAGAAGCAGCATTTGAAGCACCAGAAGCGCTATAACCATTAATAGTAGCTAACATATCATCAATGTTTAATGACATATCTCTATTAACGTAAAGCATATTCTCTTCAATAGCACCTTGCTTATCAAGTTCTTTTAAAATAGTGTCAAAGTCAGCTAAGTCAGCTTGAGTACCATTATTAACCATTCCAGAAGCAACTAAACCTCTATCTTCAATAGCAGCAAAAAGTCCTTCAGTTCCTTGAGGAACACCAGTACCACCGCTATTAAATTTAACCGCTTCAACCATAGCCATTTCACATTGATCTGCAAAACGCTTTCTAGTATCACCTTCAGCTTTTAAGTACCACATGTAACCAGTTTGACCATCTTCACCAGTAACTTCAACCCAACCGATAGCAGAAGCATCAGAACCTGAAACTTCAAATTTATCTTTTAATATGATTGGACGGTTAGAGAAAGATTTGAAATCTGGATCAAGGCCATAACCACGACCATTAGTACCCTTTTTGTACTCAGATCCATATACAAAAGCTCTTAAACCTGTTTGGCTAACAGCAATAGCGTTACCGCCAGCTGTAGCGAAAGTAGCTTGAGTATAAGGAGCAGCTTTAAAAGTACCAACACCAGTCATAGCTACACCGTCAGTACCATCTTCAGCAAATGTAGATGTTACATAAGCTTTTACTGTACCGTCAGCGTCAGTTACCATGATAGTATCACCTTTTCTAATACCGTTAAGTACGCCAACACCAGCAGAGCCAGGAGCATCTACTGTTCCAGTAACTATAAACGTACCATCAGTAGCAGTGTGATCAACAGTATAAGCTAAATGCAAACGACCTTGCTCAGACCATATAACTTCATCAGCAGCCATCGGCTCTTCAGCTCCTACTAATTCTAAAAATCCAGCAACACTTCTGTTGCCAAATACAGCAGCTTCCTCAGCGATTAGCTCAGGTAAGTACTGTTGTGTCCACCCAGTAGTTCTTAAATCTAAGAAGTTTGAATTAAGGGTGGCTTTTGTTGGTGCTCCAACACTGTTAAGGTTAGAGCCATTTATTATTGCCATATCTAAAAATTTTTTAAGTTGTTAATTTATTTTTTAATTTTAAATTTAAAACTATTAGAATTACTTCCACTTAAAACTCTGAATTTAGGCCCGCTCGTATTATTTGTAAGGTCATGCTCCTGTCTAGGATTCATGCTAACGTTTTTGCTTTTAGCAATACTCTGCTTAAGCGCGTCAGATTTACCTTGCTCATAAAAATGCGAAGCAATAGCATCAGCATTCATAGCAGCAAAAAGTGATTTGTGATAACCTTTAGCGTCACCTAACACATTATCTTCTGTCAAAAACTTTTTGAACAAATTGTTAATGTCGCTTTGGGTGTTTTTAACTTCTTGCGTGTTTTTAATATTAAACCTATACTTTTTGTCACCAACGGTAAAATCAAAACCTTTGAACTTATCGTTGAAGACAATATCGGTTTTCTCTTTAAAAACAGCGGCCTGTTTTTCTTGAGTGGCTTGTAACTCTTTAGTCTCGCTGGTGTATTTGGTATAAAAATCAATAGCTTCTCTTTGCTGTTCAGTTAGCTTAGATCCACTTTTGAGCTCTTGATAATATTTAGACTTTTGAGTTTCTAAATATTGCTTAGCGTTTGCGACTTGCTCTTTTAACGCTAGCTTTTTTCTTCTAATATCTCCTTCGTCATCAACTTCTTCATCATAAGAAAATTGATCATCAAGAAGAAAATCAACCTCATCAGCATCTAGATGTGGTTTTGTTTTTTTATAATACTCTCTTAATAACGCTAAGTTATCAAAAGAATTTAGATCTAAATTTAGATTTACATAATCTTCAATAGATCCACCAGTGTCTTCTATAAACTCCATCAACTTTTGAATTCCTTCTGGTAATTCTACTTTTGGAGTTTCTTGAGGTTTCTCGTTCGAAACTTCTTTTACTTCTTCTACTGTTTCCTCCTCGTCAGTTATTTCTTCTAACGCTTGGAAACTTTCTTCTTGCTGTTCTTCTTGCTCAGTTTCTCCGGTAATCTCTTCAACTGTTTCTTGCTCGTTTCCTCCGCGTACTTCTTCGCTAACTTCGGATTTGTCGCGTACAGGAACCTCATTTGTGCTTTGCTCTTGAACGGCATCTTCTTTATTTTCATTGTTAGGATCTTCTCTAAAATCAACTTTAACAACATTATCAGCTGTTATAGTTGGTTCATTAGAAAGATCAACTTTGATGGTATCTCCATCTCTTTCTGTGTTTGCCATAATATAATATTATAAAAATTAGTTACTATTTTAGTAAATCTCCGAATATATCATCACTTGATGATTCGAATTTTTTAGGTGGTGTCTCTTTTTTACGTTGGTCTATAAGTTCACTTTGTTGTGAAGCTTGTATTCTAGTTCTCTCATCTTTACGATCTTCTTTTTCTTTTTCTCTGTCCAACATACCTTTCATTTCCATCTGTCTTGTAAGTATGCTAGTTTCAGTTTTAGCTCTAGCGATTTCTTTATCAATATCGCCTTGGGCTTGAATTTCTTGAAGTTTCAATTGAGATTTTAATTTTTCAAGTTCTGCTTCCATCATTGTTAATTGCTGTTGTTTTGCAACTTCAGCTTGAGCAGCTGATTGAGTAGCAAAAGCATTTGCTTGAGCTTGTGCTTGAGATTGTTGTTGCATTCTAGCCATGTCTCTTTCTTGCTTCTTAATTCTTCTAATCTTTAATAATTGATTCGCAAGTTTGATATTGTTTATTTCTCTAAGATCAATAGCATCTTCTAATTCTATTGATTGTTGAGCTAATGCAACTTGAATATTATTTTCTAATAAAGCTTTTTCTTCTTCATCTGGAGATAATTCAATAAATATACCGAAATCATAAAGATGTAGATTAGACATTTCTTCAAGCGTAGCAACATTGTGAGCTCCAATAGCTTGAATAAACGCATCTTTAGTTGGAGAATATTCTATTATATCAGATATACGTAAAGATAAAGCTTCAGCTGTTTGAGCTGTTAAATATAAACCAGATTGTAATATGTGTCTTGTTGCTGTGTTTGAATTTGCTGCGGCTAATTTTTGAACACCAACCAAAGCGTTTTTATCCGGTGTTGAACCGTCTCTAGCTTCATTTAAACCAGTAACATCACGCATCATTTGCAAATAGTAGTTATAGTTTGCTATTAAGCTTTGGAGCTTAGCACCACCGCTACCACTTTGTATTTCTCTAATTGGAACAGAACCAGGGTTTACATCACCATCTGAAGTCATTGATCTACCGATAACCGAACCAGTTTGGAAGAACATGTTTAATGCTTCTTGTGGATTATAATTTGTTCCATTACCTAAATCTATTTCAGCTAGACCATCAGCGTCAAGATAAACTCCATCTGGAACCATTCTTGACATAATTTGCTGAATCTTTAAGTGGGTTAATTGAATCATATCAGCAAAACTAGTGATACGACTAACTAAACTCTCAACGCGGCCTTTATACATTCTTGGCGCTACAATAGAATAGTTCATGCGAACTTTATTGTAATCACTTTTTGGTCGCATCATATTTTTAGACATATCCCACTTAAGAAGTTTTTGAGCGCCAATAATATAAGCGCCTTCATATAATACTTCAACAGCTCTTTCTAATTTAGCAAAGTTTCCTTCTAAGTCAGCCGGAGGATTAAACGTATCGTCTTTTTCTATAACCTTTTCAGCTCCAGTTCCTGTTTCTTTAACTTTATAAACTTCGTTCATATATGTTTTATACTCAAAGTATAACACTTGAACTTGATTGTTATCTAATTCTTTAGAGGTAGCGTGCTTAGGAGACTTCTTACTATTAAAAGCTAATATTTCCTCTGCTTCAGATTCTGTTATTTGAGGAAATTGTTTCATTAACTCATTAATAGGTACATTTTTAACTTCACCTACATAATATATATCATCAAAGTATGGAGAAGTTGTATATGAATATACCAAGTTTGCCGGATCGACATAATCAATTGTAACGCCTTCAGAAGTATTAAAAGATGTTTTTACAGCGCCTATACCTAATACAGTAAGGTCATAATAAAATCTTTTCTTTATTAATTCATATTTATTTCCTTCCATTAAGACTTTAATAGCTTGCTCTTCGGCTAACTCAACAGATTGCTTATATGTTAGCTGCATGTGAAGCATTAATTCTTCTTCAGAACCAGGTAAAGTTTGAGGATCGTTTTGGTATAAATTAATACCAAATTTATTCATTGAATAATCACTAATTTCTCTAGTAGCCATATCAGCTAAAACAGACTCCATATAAGCAGTACGTTTTTCAACACCATATGGATCTTGAGAATAAGCTTTAATGTCGTAAGTTCTTTCAGCTATACCATTTACTACAATATCTACAAATTTTGGAATAATAGGAACTGGTTTCCAGTCTAAGTTTAAATAAGATAAATCACCGTTAATTGATAATTCATCTTTATATTTTTGTATTGACTGCTCTCCTCGAGCGTACAATCTTAAATTATGATACTTTGTTTGATTGTCAGAGTACATGCCTCCAACAGCTTTGCTATCTCTAGTATCGTTTATCCATTCTCTTTCAATAGCTTTAGCTACCTTTAAACCGTAATTGTAGGTTATCTTCTCAAGGTCACTAACCGCTTGACTTGGAAAATAATTACCTATAACAGACTCTGCCATATTTAATTTTTAATTATCTTTGATGTATTTCCGTTGTTTGTATATCGAGCTATCGATATATTTAGTTGTTTTCTTTGGGTTTTTATCACTGGTGTATATAAATGTCTGTTGCAAGCCATAATGGCTAATCCAGAACTTATCGAGGCGTCAAATTTAGTTCTATTATTTATATCGAACTTTGCCCAATCATTTAATGTTTGATTGAAATATATATTACCATAATTGCCATTTTCCATTTGGCCAACGTGATCGTTAATATACATTTCAATAGCAGCTGCGTGAGCTTGCTTAATATCTTCACTTGAGTTTGGTATACCTCCAACTTCTTTTTCAGCTATAGATAGTTTATTCCAAACTTTATCTGGCCTGTTCATTGAATACGCTCTATAACCTCTACGCTTTAAATAGTATAAAAGCCGAGGTTTATTATTTTCCGCTAATAGAGGCATACCGTAAAATACTAATGCCATAAGTACATCTTCAAAGAACATTTCCGCCGTTTGTGGTCTAGCTAAATACTCTAGGAAAAAATGATTAGAAGGAGCGTCTTCCATAGAGAATTTTGTTAAACCGTGCAAAGCGCCTTTTGAACCTTTCCCATCAACTGTTCCAGATATATCATACGAGTCACATCCAAATGCTCCTACATGCTCGTTTCCAGGATGCCTTACTCCATTCTTAATCACATGTTTATTCTGTAAGTGAAGTTGTGGTACCCAGCTAATATTAAATCTACCGTTTGGATCTGGCGTAAAAACAACTCTCGTATCTTTGATCCCATGCTCCCATTGAAAGTTTCCTTTTGTTACAGCAGCAGAACTTCTTATACCTTCGTTGTAGTCTATTTGCTCGTATATTTTTGTTAAATTAAATATACTACTTTTTGTTTCATCTCTAAAAGCATGCTCTTTTGTTCTTGGAAATTGACGGTAAAACTCGTTTAACCCGTCTTGATCTCCTTTTAATCCTTCAACTTCATTCTCCCAATGCTCTATAACACCTATATCTATTAATTCACCGTCGGGTCCACGAGTGTCTCGTCCGGGAGATAAAAATACAGGTCTTCCAAATTCGTCAATGAAGCCTTCATAGTTCCATTCCATTGGGATAAACAAAGCATATAAACCAGAGCGTGTTTGACCATTTCTATTTCTTTTAGTTACATCCGAATCGTTAAACAATTTCTTGAAGTTTTCACCACCTTTATCTAAAGCGTTAGACGTTGAACCCATCATACATTTACCAATGATTCTACTACCTAATCGCAAGCAAGTTTTTGTTACTCGCCAGTTATTTAATATATTATCTGGCTTTTCCCATTTGCCACTTTCATCGTGAACTAGCATATCTAGTTTTTCACCATCATAACTATTATCACCGGTATTCTTCCAGTCTATCGTCGTATCAAGACCAACAAGTTCTTCAATTTTTTCTTTTGAAGTAATTTTTTTACGAGTAAGTTTACTAGCTGGAACCCTATAAGCCAACTCTGATTTGGGTCTATCCATACCATCTTGGATAGGTTTGAAGAAAAAAGGATAATTAATCGATATAGGTACAACTTTATCTGTAAACATTTTCTTTGCATCACCACCTGTTTTTGATAATATACCATATCTAGCGTCACTTGATAATGTTGCTTGATGAACTGTTTCAGCTGAAGACATAAAAGAAAAACCACTACGTCTATTTTTAAGATAGCACATACCATAGGAGCGTTTGTCAGCTTTGCATGCCTCCCAAAATATAAAGAATAATCTATTTGCTTCACGAAAGTCTGGAGATCCAACATCAATTTTAGTCCATTGCAAGTACATATAATGACTACCCGTTATGTATATCGGATCACCGCCATTGTTAAACCAAAATCCATTTTCACGACGAGTAAACTCTTCATCTATATAGTCATACCATTGCTCTTTTGATTCCTCTGGATAATCTCTCCAGTCAAATATAGTTTTTAGTTTAGAAAGTTCTTTTGGATAATCAAACTTTTTCCACTTTTTCTCTTCGTTAGAATAAATTTCTTTGGGTTGTTTTGGTAACGCCACGTGAAGCCCTTGGATATCATATATTTCCCCTATTTGACCAGATTTAGATATAACAACTATATCGTATTCCTTGTCATAACCATACTCCCACTTTTTAGATTTATTTAATCTATTTATAGTGGTTAACTTTACTGGTTCAATTATTTTATATAAAGCTTGCTCGTACATTATTTTGATCTACCTTCCGCAAATCCTTTAAAAACTCTTTCTTGTTTTTCTTCAGGTTCTTTGCCTTCAAGTATATTTTCTTCTTCTTGTATTCTATTTAATATTTCAAACGCATCAAATATAGCTAGCTTTTTAGTCGCAGCAGCGTTTTTAAGCCTATCTGCAGATACGTCTTCATCTGTATTAGTAATAATTTGCTCTTCAGCAACTTTTATTAATTCATCAACTGCCTTCCGCCCAGCTTGGATTATACGCTTCTTCGTCTCCTTTATACTCATAACTTATTGTAATATCTTCTGAATAAACTCTATACAATCTAACGCCGTCAACAATAAACTCATAGTCTGAGTATGGTTGAAATCCAACTAAATCACCAATATTTAAACCCATGTCTAAAGCTGTTTCATCAATATATCTTATGATGCCTTTCATTGGTTCTTCTTTGTCTAAAGAAAATATATCTTTGTTTTTTACTGGTTGAATGAATGTGTAACCTTTTACACACTGCCATTTAGATTCTTTAAATCTACTCCATTTCTCCGATCGCTTATACATAAAGACTTGATCTGGTCTTATTATAAACTCGTCTTCATTTAAAAATGATCTAGCATTAACTTCTTTGCCTTTTATAGTTAACATTCTTCTAAACACGTTATGGTGAAGTATTATTTTGTCACCATTTTTTATTGGAAGAACATTGTGTATAGGTGTCTGAATTACTTCAGCTATTCTATTGATATGCCTATGGTCTGAAGCTTCTGTGTTAGTTATTAGACTTTTATCACCAATACTTATAGAGTTGTTATATCTATTTCCATAAGGTTTAACTATATAATCGTATGGACTTTTCATTAGTATTCTAGATTATACTCAACAGATATAGCCATATTTTTATTGAAGTCTTTCCAAGGAACAATAGTATTTCCTTTAGAAATATAAACACTATATCTATCTTTCTCTTCTAGTATACTATGAATTGTATGCCCACCGTAAACTTCTTGACCGACAGAATAGTGCATAGAATCACTTTTGTAGTCTTTACCTACGCTTATTTTTCTAATCAACTTTGTTATCATCTTTACTAATTGGTTTATAGTTTATTTCACCAGTTTTCAGATTAACGTCAGACGTGCCGTATTCCTTAATAAACTTTTCTTGAAGTTTACCAATCATTTCTTGTACATTTTCAATTCTGTGAAGTAACACGTGTTTTTCAGTTTCTATTCTACCTAATTGCATCTGCATTTCAGTTAAGGAACCTACTAGATTTTGAGCGTTGTGAAGCTCTACGTGAGTTAATTTTGAAGGCTTCTCTACCTTCGGAGTTTTTACTTTTGCCATAATTTAATTTAATTTAATTGTTTATTAAAATTTATATAACTGATAATCTAAACCCATGAAGCTATGTACTCCATTATCGTTTACATCAGCAGCGTAATCAGCCCATCCATCTGGATGAGTATATTGTAATGTTTCAGCTTCTGGATCAATAGGCTCTAAACCTTTCCATAATACGTCAACATGATACAATTCAGATAAAACCGGAGCTGTAATCTCATCACCTTCTTCATCATAATCACCTGGTATAATTACAATATTACCAAGCTCAATGAATATATGATTAGACTCTGCAAAAGCATTAATCTTGCTTTGAGCCGTAGTTTTATTAGTAAACTCGTATTTACCTATCTTTTTCATTATGAAGTTAAATCTGTTAATTGCTGGTCTGTTAATGCTCTATCAAATACTGCTAGTGCTTTGACTTTACCGTAGAAAGGATTTGTATCTGTGCCTAATACAAAACCTACTTTAGACAAAGTATTTGCTGAAAAAGTATTACCACTTGTGTCAGTAGCCACTTCTATTCCGTCAATCCACAAAGCAAAATCATTTTGTTTAAATTTAAAAGCCACTTTATAATATTGGTTTGTAGTTTTAACACCTGATTGAATACCTGTTTGGTCCACACCTCCAACCCTTAAAACACTTTGTATTTTATTATCACTTTTAAAATATATCCACATACCATCAGTAGTACTTGTATCAGTTGCAGTTATACGAGCAGCAGTTTTGAAAGCACCCGTATCTTGCATAAGTGCTTCTACATATAACACACCCTCTGTTGAGTTTATTAATGTACTATTACCACTACCTGTTAGTGTTTCTGCTGCTCTTGTAACTGTACTACCTGTTAGTGTTGGTATGTATGATGTAGGGTAAGATAGTTTTTC
>Ga0208795_1000266_pt1 | contig 26482 bp, 36 predicted proteins | sample CB_VirMetaG_6_FD_184541 | JGI IMG/M metagenome (GOLD analysis project Ga0208795, IMG submission 184541) | Freshwater to marine saline gradient viral communities from Chesapeake Bay - CB_1508_2 Viral MetaG (SPAdes) (version 4) | ecosystem: Environmental > Aquatic > Marine > Coastal | place: USA... | reverse complement strand
AATCAAGATGGCTGTATGTTTGGCCATCATGGGTCAATACTGCTTCCCACACATAACAAGTGAACTGTGGATGCCAATATCTTTTCACCACACCAACTGTTCTTCCATCGAACTTGATGTCAATGTTATCTATGATGTCACCAAACCGCTTTCTGGCTGCTGTTCTTCCATGTCTTCTGATGTAGTCTCTGATTTCTTGTGTCATTGTTGTTTCTCCTATATGTACATGAATGTCTGTTGGATGTGGACAATCATTCCCGGTGTCATCTTTTCAGTTGCCTTCAGTGCAATCCAGTCATCAGTTTGACCCATTTGCAGCAACCAGAATTTTGCGGCTGTCATGGTGTGAAACAGTTTGGTCACCACCTCAGATTCATCATCTGTCTTCCAGATTGCAATGTGTAGTTCTCTGACTCTCATACCAACACCCCATTGACCAATGTGGCAATGTATGCCAACAGTTTGAATGATGGGAATATCAAGATGGCCATTCCAAGTGCCACAAAGAAGATTCCAATGTTGGTTCCAAGTTGTTTTGATTGTTGTCTTGTCATGTTATTTGTCTCCAGTTGTTGCTTTGATGATTTCAATCAATTTTTCATTGATGGATATAATCATACCCAATCTTGCCATTTCAGAATAGTTTTTGTCTGCAGCTGCATCCAGAACCTTGTCTTTCAACAGCTTGATATTGTCTTCTAACACTTGTATCTTGTTCATGTGTGCCTCAATGACCCACCTTATTGGCGGGCCTTATATGATGTGTAATCTGCGAAGATGATTTCAGCCAAGTCCATTCTTGTTGTCATGTTGGTCTTGGTCATTGAAAATACAAGTCCAGTCTGTTCACTTCTGACTGTGGCCACTGCTCTTCTGGACAGGAATTTACCAACATATGTCCATGTGATTGTGTACTTGACTTGACCATCACCAGTGCTGAATGTTCTTTCATGAATCCATGCATCACTGATGTTCAATGCTGTATCTTGTAGTGTTCTCATTTTGTACCTCTTTGATTGTTGTTAGATGGTTTGTCCATCTGTTTATAATCATACACAGTTCAAAACAATGTGTCAACAAAAACATTTATTTTTATTTGTGTTATAATGTTGTTATGGCTACTTTCCCCACAATGACAAGACAACAGCGCATGACATATGGTGAAAAGAACTTTCTCAAGTTCTGTAAGCCAATGGTGCAAGACATGTTCCCTGGTGAATGGCACAGCTGCAATGCATCCACATTGGACACAGACCATGGTGTTGATTTCATTGTGGTCAATGGGGCACAGACCACCACAATCAGTGCAAGATGTTGGATGGCCTATCCACAATCACACTTTGCACTGAGATGGAGAAGGACCGGAGCAATTGAACGACATCTGGAACTGGATTCCAGACTGGCAGCATTCCAGACTGGTGGATTGATGTCTGATTGGACCATCGAGGGATTCCACTATCAAAACCGCTCATATGTGGCTGCAGTTCAAACCAAGATATTGTTCCAACATGTACATCAGTTCTATGATGCACTACCCACATTCCAGATATTCAACAATACTGACAGTGTGTATTTCAAACAGATTCCATTTATCAGAATCCATGAACATGTCCACAAGTTTATTGGGCTTTGTCCTGAACTACCTTGTCCAAATTGTGTTTGATATCTCGCACATCATCTTTCAAGACATGAACTTCACCATTCAAGTCACGCAATGATACATTCAAGGTTTCTAAACCTTCCCGGTATACCTTGCGGTCTTCATTGTGGGATTCAACAATATTGTCAATCTGTTTCATGTGTCTGTCGACCCAGATTGGAACATGATGTGCCAACCATCTTCCAATGAAGAAGATGGCACTGACACAAAGTGCCAAAGCTGCCACTGGTCCTGTAAGAATTTCAAAAAGCATTTGGTCTGTCATTGTGAACCCCATCTTTCAATGCCTTGGACCATGCCAATGGCAACTTGTGACATTCCAAAGGGTGTCAACAAGTCATTGTGTGTATCCATGAAAAAAGGTTCACAACAGATGGCAACTGGCTTTCCAACATTCTTGATGGTGTGCCAAGCATTCTTTGTCCAGTCATCTGGTTTGCATGCAATTGCCTTCTGCTTCTTGACATGAATGACTTGTCCAAGACTGGATGCCATTGCAGCTGCCAGTTCTTTTCCATGTGTGGACTGATGATGATAAAAGAATGCACCATAATCACCACCACCAGCATTCAGATGCATTGCCAGATATACCATCTTGCAATCAAACCGACTTGAATAGTCATTCACTCTGATATGTCTTTCTGTGTATGTTCCATCAGACAAGGGAATCACTTGATGTCCAAGGTCCATCAATCGCTGTTCCAATATCAAAGCAAGATACCCAGTCCAATGTGCTTCTTTTTCATCATTGGATATCTGACCATCTTGATTGATGTCAAAGCCGGCACCACGGTCATCCACTCTGGATGGCTTGCCAGCATGCTGTCTGTCTATGAATACTAACATGTCTCTATAATATCATGAATATATTTTCATTTACACAAGTCTTGGATTCACCAATGGATTTGATTCAAGATGCAATATGAATCTCCATTGTCCATTGTTCCATGACTTGGACACCACTTGGCACTTGTGTTCATTCAATCCAAACTGTGTGCTGGTGAATGATATGACATCACCCACATCCAAGTATCCAAAAGCTGGGAATGCTTGAATCTCGATACCATAGGCACCAAGACCACTGATTCTGATTTTATCCCTTGCAATTCGATATGCTGTGTTCATATCCCAGACAAAGGGCAGTTCCAAGACAACTTCACGTAATCCGAATCTGGAATAGCTGATATCAGATACCGGGTCTTTGGCCAAGAATGGATTGACATCTTTGGCACTGACTGTTGGGTCAATGGTGATTGTGGACAAGAAATGATTGTTCTGGCCTTCATATCCATACTTGACTGTGACTTTGTTCACTGGCTCCACATCCAATGGTTGCAAGCCAGTCACCACTTGGAACATTCCTGATTCCAGAATGTGGAATGATGGATTCACTTGTTCTGATTGATAGTACAGATTCAATCTTGGTTCAATGCCATCTGGTCCGTTGAACACCTCGATTGGCAAGTTGGCAATGATGTTTTCTTGCATCCATTCCAATGCAATGACATCTGGATCATTCACATACCCACCGAACTTGTAACGGTTCAAAACTGGTCTGAGTCCTTCCCATGCTGACCGATTGAACTGGAGACCAGTCAGTTCCAGAAGATAGATGCACAGATTGCCACCACCAGACAATGACTGTCCAGTGATTGGGTCTTGTCCACCTTCTCCATGTTCACCCCATGAAGCCCAGAATGTTTGGTCTTCATCCAATGCTGGTGTGAATCCATTGTCAGATAATACACTGCCAAGTTGGTATGTGGTGTAGCTGTACATGATACCATCTTCATTGATGGCTGTGCTGATATAGTTGGTGAAATTTCCACCATCTTGGTCAAAGATTGTGATTCTGGATGCAGCGACATCACCCATTGCAAGAATCAATGTGATTTCTAAACTGACACCGCTTCCAGTTGTGTCGATGATATATGTGGGTGTCACTTTGGCATCTTTCAAAGTCTCAAAAGACTTGGATGTATTTCTGACATACCATTCACCCAATGCACCAAACACCCATGGAACATATTTGCCCACCGGGTATTGAATCATTCTTCCAAGTGTTGCAGCTCGTTGGTCTAGACCAGGGAACACAAAAGGATCAATCTCAAAACTGTTTGCCATCAACTTTCTTTTGGTGACATTCAATCCATTCTCGATGCTGAAGATGATGTTGCCCATTGCCTTTCTTGGTGTTCCAATGATTGGGTCAACTACCTTTCCAGCAAACAATGGAATCTTGTCTTGTTCTGTGAATGATGTTTTGCCATTGGAGACCATCACCATTGACAACACAGCTGGAGACAATTCAAGTGTTCGATTGGCCAACCATTCTGCAATCCAATTCACATCATCAAAAACAACTTCAATGGATACACTGTTGGCTTCAATATTGAATCCCACAATACTTGTCTGTTGTTCAATACTTGGGTCACCCAGTCCACCATTGTATCTGTGGGTCTGTCCTGTCTGTGGGTCATCGATGTCAATGGGTATGGTGCTGAATCTGTATGTCTTGCCAAGATAGTCAATGGTCAACAGATAGCACAGTTCTTTTCCTTGGATGTCATCTGGATGCAGTCTCATCATTCCACCTCAACCAATGTGACTGTGGCCAGTCTGAACATTTCATCTTGTTCTTCTTCACCCAGTACAGATTCCAAAGTCACACCACCAGACATTCTGACCAGTGCATGATTGTAGTATCGATTGAAGATGAAGAAGCCATCTTCATCTTTGTCTTGTGGAATCGATGGAAGATACACCACTGGCTTCTGTTCACTGAGATGTTGACAGATTCCCAACATACCAAACACAGCATCCCCATAGTTGGCAATTGGCATTGCTCCACTGGCATTGCTGAACTGCCAGAAATCTGGGTTCAGTTCATAGATGGTCCGACTGTCCACAGGTTCTGTCCATGCCACTTGGAATGTTCTGCGACCTTCTGACATCTTGCGTGCATAGTACATTCCATCATTGGTGGTGTATGATTGGACATTTGGTTCATAGTTGATACTTCGACCACGTTGATATTGTGGTGCCATGAAATATATTGAACCAAAGACCATGGTGCCAATCTGATAGTATCCTTCCAATGTATCCTGTGTTGGAATCTCGATGGCATATGCCACCTCACCAGCACCGGCAGCACCTTGGAAGGCTTCTGAAACAATAGTCACACTGTCTGGAATCAAGTTGATTGTTCCACTGGTTGGAAGTGTCGTTGGATCCACCAGTTCACTGTCAAAGACCAATACAGCACTTTTGGCATCTGATGTCTTTGTCCACAATCCTTCACTGTTTTGCACTATCTTCACAATGTACTTGGTTTCACCAGATATCAGTTCTGCACGCCATCCAACACATTCACCATATTTCAGATAGATGTTCTTGGTCAGGTTGTCTGGAACCAGTGTTGCACCCACCCTTTCAAAGTTTCCTGACAGACCAGTTGACACATCGATGGACACAGCAGTTGACCAACTGGAACCATTCCATGTCTTCAATGTGGCTGTCTTCCAGTTGATATTGGACAGATGGAGACCAGCAACATCATTCAATCCAAGATTCTTCTCACTTGACTTGGTGACTGGGTCCGTGTACCATGCAATCCGCTCTGTGGATAAGTTATCAACACTTCTCCAAACCACCCTAGGTGACAAAGCAACTTGATGGAATATGTGGTCAATCGGATAGTCATATCTTGGTGCAATCTTGTATTGGTCACCAGCTCTGGCCGGGGCATCTTTGGCACTCAGTAACAGACCACCATCAATGTATGCATATGAACCATAAGCTGGATACACAGCACCACGCAATTCAGCATTTGGTTCACCAATGCCACCAGCTGATACATGCATTTCTGGCCAGTATGATATAAATGTTCCACTTGACAGATGGCCCCAATGGAACAATCTTGTGATTCCCGGTGCTTGGGTTCCAAGTGTCACACTGATTTCTGTCCATACCTTGGCTTGTTTTTCATCCCATGAACGGTAGTACACTTTGACCTTTGTGGCATCTTGGAACACCATGAATTCATGCATGGTTGTCAAGTCGATGGTTTCTGTGTGCAATGTTGCAGTGTGGTCCAAGATGCTGAATCCACCTTCAGCAAACCGAATCCGCAATGTGTAACTGTTGGAACCATCTGAAGATTGGACTTTGAATGCAATGTTGTCTGCTGTCAAACTTGTATTGGTTTCAACTCTTATCTTGAATCGATAGAACATGTCATGATACACACTTGGTGTGTATCTATAATATTTTGTATTTGAACTTGTTTGGATTTTCAATCCCTCTGTGAAGATGAAATCTGAACCAGCACCAGTTGTGGTGTACAATGTTGTGTTGTCTGGTTTCTGATTGTGAATCCAGTTATATTCAAATCCATAGTATTGATTTCGGTCTGGTTGCTGTTCTCGTTCTGGATGCTGAACTGAAGACCATCCACCAAGATACAATCCACCAAGACTGAGACCAGTTGAACCACTTGTGGTGTTCAATGCCAAGAATGTTCTGCCTTCCCACACTGCAGCTTTGAGATTCCGCAAGTTGATTGTGGAACCGCCTTGATACAAGATAGTTTGTGCAACACCACTTGTGAACCCTTGACTGGTCTGTTGCCAAGTATCACCAAGGTCTTTGGACTGGAAGCCATACAAATCACCAGTTGTATCTCTGACAACAATGAAGATGGTTTCATCTTGGTACCAACAAGCCAGTGTTCCATCAGTCAATGTGTCACCAGATGCTGTGCAGAATGTCAACACACCACTGGAAACATTCACTTGATATTCAGATGTGTATTGTGTAGTCGCTGCAGCAATACCGGGATTGGGTATCTTGATGAATGATAAAGTATCAGTTTCACTGAGATATGCGAATCCCTGTTGACCATTGGGCAATGCAACAGCAACTGGAAATGCATGTTCTTCACCATAGAAGCCAAGTGCATAGAAGCTTGTTCCACTGTCTCTGGACACAAACTGAACCATTTTATTGTCACCCAACAATGTGATTTTTGTTCTCAGGCCAACAGTCAAAGTGATGATGTCATCAGATACAATCAGATTGGCAGTATCCAAGTAATTCCCAGAACTGGCACTGACATCAATATAGTTGTCCACCAATGCCCTTCTGGATATTTCTTGCCAAGTGTCCCCACCATCTGAGCTTCTCCACACAAACAGATTGACCACATCGATATTGGTATAGTTGAAGAAGGTCACAATGATTGAACCATCTTTCAAGACTGCAATGCATGGTTTGGCTGTGTTCTGTGGTGAACCAGACAAAGTGGTGGTCAACAGTGTCTGCAGTGTTTCAATGCTGCCATTCTGCTTCTGTCTTCTGACTGAAATGGTATAGATCAAACCATTGTTCAATTCAGTGACCCAATACAGTGTTCCATCTTGGGATGCTGTGATTCCATAGTCTGAATAGCTTGCTGTGGTATTGGTGAAATTCAGATATTTCCAATCAGTGATGACATTGTTGGCATTCTGTGAACACTTGACATCATCTGAACCAGAAAACACAAAACTGGCTTTCTCTCCTGGTGTTCCACCCTCGACAGTTTCAACAGTGATGTCTTGAGACTGTGAACCAGCCATTGCCAAAGACAATCCAGTGTATGACTGACTTGGAAGGGCTACACCAGCTCTGGAATTCTGTTGTGTGAATGTGGACTGTTCTGGCCAAATGTTATCTTTTGTTATGTTGATGGTTGGAACCAATAGTCCACGCATCTTGTCTGGTGTTGTGTTTGCCATATCAGTATGCCCTTATCCCGGTTTGTTTTGGTTGTCTGAATCCGATTTCTTTTGTGAATCTGCCAAAGTGCTTGAATGGTTGCACCACCACCACTTGTTCTTGTGGTGCTGTACCTTGTGATAACTGTTTCACACCTTCTTCACCACCGATTCTGCGAACTGTGGCACGGTCCAAGACTGCTTCACCTCTCAGAACTCTGGCTGGCATTTCATCTGGTGCCATACCACCCATGTGGAATGTGGCTTGTGGTGGTTTTTGAGCCATGACAACAGATGTCTGTGCTGCCCCGGTTCCAATGGCTGCTGCAATCATGGCTGCCCTTGCAATGGGTGGATATGCCAATGCTTCTGTGACTGCCTTGGCAGTATTGAAGGCAATTTCACCCACTGCTGCAGCTTGATTCATTCTGAACAATCCCATGATGGTCTTTTGATTGGCTCTTCCATTGTCCATGGCAGCTTGCAAGACTGCACTGCTGAATTCACTGAAGGCACCAGACAAAGCACTTGCATTGGCCATGTCTGTGTTAAAGATGTCCATCTTCATTTGTTGCTGTCGTTTCAAGTTCTCTTCAGCAATGATTGCATTGGCCATCTCCACATTCTTGGCTGTTTCACCAAGTTCTTTGATTCTTTGCATCTCACGTTCAAAAGCAAGTTCTTCTTGTTCTGACTTGGTCAGGAATGTCGATTCAGACAATTTTGACAGTTCATTGGTGGCATCTTGTTGCTTCTTGAACCGTTCCATGTCCAGTTCAATCAATCTGCGAAGTGCATCTTCTTCATCATGTGACACATCCACAGTCTCTTTTTTGGCCTTGGTCACCTTCTTAGCAGCATTGGCGGCTTCTTCATTACTATCTGACAGTTCTTTTTCAAGTGTCACCATGTCTTTTGCCAATTTGACTGCTTCATCTTGCATCAACACCAAGACATCACGCTCTTTTGTCTGTTGGACCAACTGAGCATTCAACAGATTTGACAGTTCATACAATTCACCTTGAGCAGTGACACTGCGATCAGTCAAATCCACATTGTTACTGATTTGCGCATTCTGCAACTGTAATGTGTTTAACTGTTCTTTCATCTGGTCAGACAGAACTGCTGTTTCACCAGATGAAAATGCAGCAATCAAACTGTCCACTGCTGCTTTTTGCATCTTGGTGGTCTGGATGGTGGCTTCTGCTGATTCAATGTTTCCTCTGAATGATTCATTGGCAGCTTCCCCGGCCTTCTCCAGATTGTATTGATATTCTGTGATTTGACCTGTTAACAATGCATATTGATTCCGCATTTCTCGCAACTTGCCACCAGCATCAATCAGATTGTTCTGTTGTTCCTGTTGGGTGTCAATCAATGCTTGTTGTGCATCTCGCAATTTCAGTGTCAGTTCTCTGGATTTCTTCACTTCTGCTTGATAGGACATGTAGCCCAGTGTCAATGCACCAACAGCAGCTGCACCAGCTAACACAATCGGATTCAATGCACTGAATGACATGGTCAGTCCTTCAGTCACTGCAAAAGCATCTGCAAGACCATCAGCAGCTTCAGCCAACTGGGGATTCACACCACGCAATGCAAGACCAATGGAACTGAACCCTCGGTCAATGTCACCACTGGATTCAGCAACACGTTCCAATCTGTCTTCTGCCCTTCTGGCACTGTCTGCCAATTCATCAAAACTGGATGCACCTCTTTTGGCAGCATTGGCGGCTTCTTTGGCTGCCTTCTTGGATGCTTCTGCACTCTTTTGGGCTGCCTTTTCTGCTTGTTTCAGTTGCCTGTCCAAGGCTGCAACCATCTTCTTGGCTTCTTGGTCTGTGATGTTGGGAATGGTCTTCAGTTTGGACAACAAGTCTTGCAAGTTGGCTTTGTAACTGATTTCAATCGACTTTTTCTCTTCTGCCATGGGTCACACTCTCTTCATCAAGTCATCTGCCAATGCTTTGATGACTCGGTTTGCAGTTTTTCGATGCGGTTTCACCAGTGTTTCATCTGCCACCCTTCGACCTTGGGGTTGGACAATGTCTCTGGACTGGTAGTTCTCTGAATCTTCTCCATACTTTATCATGTAACTGTATGGTGCAGTGTTCTTCAAAAACACGACAAAGTTTCCATTGGCATCCACTTTCATTCCACGTTGGAATCTTTTATAGGATTCTTTGGATGTTTTACGGAAAAAGACAATGTTTCCCTGGTCATCAGTTCTGATTTGTGGTTTCCGCTTTGGCCAGTCTCTGACAGCTGCCTTCTGAATGTTGGCCAACTCTTCTTCCATAATCTTTCCAGCATTGGGTGCCACAGTATGCAAGAACCCCATGAACATGGATTCCATGTCTTGGGTCACTGTTACTGTGGCATTTCCTCTGGTATATGACTTCATTGCATTCTCTTGGATATCATTGATTCCATTCTAGCAGTTTTTATCCGTTCTTGTCGTGTTCTTCTTTCATCTGGTGATTCACAAAAAAGTCTATATTCGGCCAACACTTTAATCTTGGTCGGTTGGTCCAATGTGTGGAACCAATCTGGATGTTGATTCCAACGCATTGCAATCCGCATGGCCATCAAGTCAAAAGAACCTGACCGACCTATGAAAAATTTGCAGTGTCTTCCACATCTTGTTCTGTGGGAATGCTTTTCATCATCTCCACCAAGATAGTTGTGCCTTGTTCATATATGGAACCCGGTGCCATTCCAGCTTCCAACAATCGTTCCATCACCTTGAATCCAAACTGTATTGGGTCACCACTGTGGATTGGATATGCTGGAAGACATTTGGCATGGTCAACTGCAACAGCAATGGCAGCTGCACACAGTCTTCCCAATTGCGCTCTGTTGGGTTCTGAACCCCATATTGCAACAAAGTCCAAACAGACTGCAATGCTGTTTGGAATCTGGATGTCATGTTCACCAAGTTTCTTCAAATTTACTTTCATTTTGTGTACCTCTTATTGAATAAAACTTGGGCCACCATACAGATGAACCCAAGTATTTGAAAATTTCAGAACTGTTAGGTTGGTCCAGTTACAGTTGCACCACCATAGCAAGTGAAATTCAATGTGAATGATGATGGGTCACCTTCACTGAAATCCAAAGTGCAAACACACTTTGACAATGTGACAGTGTGGTCAGCTGCATCACCAAAGTTTGTTCCTTCAGCAGTGTACTTGATATCAACACAGTAGTGTTCAACATATGGTGTTCCAGTCAAACCAGTTGATGTGTTTGATGAATACACACCAGATTGATTGATGAAATCACGAACACCACCAACTTGGGTTGCATCTGTGAATTGTCGGAAATGGAATGTGAATGAACCAGTCACAGCTTGTTCATCTTGTTTGCGAACTGCTGCAAAGTTTCCACGGTCCATCACCACCAATTCACTGAACTGTTGTGGTTGACTGAATGAAAAGTTGCCATCTTCATATGCAACTTCCAATGTGACTGCTGAACCATCAAGAAGTTCAATCTTGCCATCTCGTTTTGTTTTGGGTATTACTGAGTAAGCCATTGGTGGCCTCCATTTATATTGTGTGTAGGGCTGTGAATTCTATACTGATTATACAGTATTCTTGTGAGTCTGTCACCTCTCTGGTTGAACTGTTGTATCTAACAGTGAATCCATTGTTGGGTGTCGTGTATGCTGACAAGATTGCATTGATGACATTCTCTTCAGCATCCAATGCATTGTCATAGTCTGTTGGGTATATGTCCAACGGTCTCAATCTATATGCGAACAGAACCCGGACTGGTGTGTTGACATATACACCCACCGCCCTTCTTTGTCTTTCATCAACAGCTGTACTGGATGCCAACTGGACACCAAAAGCAAGATGTGCCACTGTGTTTTCAGTTCTTCCAAAATAGTCTGGACTGTGTTTGGATTCCTTGAATCCAGTCAATGCACCCACCTTGGCTGCAATTGCTGCTCTGACTGCACTGAATTTCATCTTCTTGTTCTTCTCGTTCTAAATTGACCAAATCGACCAGATTGATTCAAGAATATCACTGGATTCTTGGCTTGTCGATTGTTTGGTTGGTCACTGTGGCCATCATGGTCATAATCATATACAAAGTTGATTTGCTTCCAGTCATGTGTGTACTGTCTGAAGTGTTCACTTGCTAAATCCAAGTATCTTCCATTGGACTGGCCAAGACTGCTGTGGAAGTCTCTGAATATATAGTACAATGACAAGTTCTGATGTGCAGTTCTGAAGGCTTCTGGACTCATTACAAGATATTCCAGTCCACCACCTTCTGTCCGCATTCTCTGAACCATTGTGAACCAAGCTTCATCAATATAAGACTGGTAGGATGCAAGGTTGCTGGGGCGAATATCAGCTAGTTGGCTGTATGTCGATGTCAAGTCGCCATCTGAGACAACTGGATATAATCTTCTTTTCACCACTGCTGCATTACGTCTGAAATTAAACACCCCACCAGTCAAACTGATTTCCCATTCTTGCAAGTACCCTTCACCAAGTTCCAATGTTTCAGCCAAGTTGGATGAACTGTGTGTGTATTGTGGAATGTTACCGGGATATGTTCCGGCTGCTCCATCCACAATCTTTGTTCCATTGGGTGCAATCAAACTGTATTTGACATCTGTTGGACCAACCAAAGAACCATTGCGATAAATTGGAAGGGTAGTCAGTTGTGACTTGCCACGTTCCAACAGTTCTGGCACTTTGATTTGTGGTGCATAGGGTGTTGCATTGCTCATTTTGTGAATCCTTCATAGATGGTCATCCCAATGGTCTGATATTCTTGAATGAAGGCATTCATATCAGATACCACTTGGTTAAGTTCATCAAGCTGTTGTCTTTTCTCTGGAATGTGTTGTTCTTTCATCAACATTTCTTTCATGCGGCTGTTGTTCTTGTCCAGTGCAGCCAGTTCCCAAAAGTGTGGTTCTGGATTCCCAAGCATGTTGGAACGCAACATATTTACACACCAGTCATGGAATGCATTGGTGTCCAATTTTTCAATCAATCGATTGGCCACCACTCTGACATTGTTCCACTTGGGGCAGTGATATCTTCCACCACGAACATCATAAACATGCATATAATCAAATTTTTGTGGGTCCAAGTATACCCAACCATCTTGTTGCAATTTTCCGATTCTGGAACCGGGGTTGCCTATTTCACCAGATATCTGATGGATTCCATTGACACCGGGTACAACTCTTTCCATTCTCAAGTGTGGAATAAAGAAGCCCTTTTTGACTGTCTTGGTGCTTTTGCCAGATTGAATTTCGACATCTCGATACACAAAGGACCAGTTGGATGGGTGCCATTTGTAGTAGAATGGATGGTTGGGTCTAGCCGGCAGCAGATTCTGTTGTGTTTGGGCAATTGGTGCCCATGGTTGTGGTTGCATTGGATTATTATTCATTGTGTGTACCTCATTGAAAAGATGGGTGGCAGTCAGACCACCACCCATTGAATATTGAATATTGAATCAGATTAGATAACAGAAATCAACAGACATCCACGTTCATCATCAATGATTGACATACCCAAATAAGCATGTCCAACGATGCGTGTCATTGCCTTGTCAGCTTCACGTTCCATCTCAATCATCACATCACCCATTTCCATGGATTCTGCTGCACCAGCCAATGGTGCTGGCATGCCAGTTGCAAAACCGATTGCACCGGGTGCAAATAAAGCACCTTGATGGTCAGTACCATCATTGGTCACGTGTGAAGATGTGTAGATCTCAACACCCATGAACTGACCTTTGTAGTGTGAACCTTTTGCACTGATTGCTTCATAGGTAGCTGGAACGAATGCCAACACACCAGAAGTCAAACCAATCAAAGAATCTTGAAGGTCTGCCCATTGTTTTGGATGCAATACAGCAACATAAGGACCGGGGGCACCCTTTCCAGAAGCAGCTGCTTCCAATTGTTGGATTGCATCAAGGAACAAAGATGCAGTCAAAGCAGCACCAGTTGAACCTTTGACATTGGAAAATGAAGCAATAGTTGTTCCAGTCAAGTCAGCGAACAAAGCATCATATGATTTTGCAATTGATTCAGCAATGCGGAATGGGTCAACATCACCTTGTCCATAAGCTGTCATACCAGCCAAGTCGGTGATCTCGTATGCCAATGCTTGTCGCTTGACAACCACATCAACATGTCCATCAGTCAAAGCAGATGGTGTCACAGCAACTGGATTCAGTGCTGGTGATGCAAATGCTGTGAATGCATCGTATCCATCAAGTCCAGCTTTGCGAACTCGGATGGTGTCAGAACCCATACCATTGATTGAACCAACAAAGTCCATGAATGGGGTATTTCGAAGGTTGGTTGAGTCGGTTAGAAGAAGTCGGATTTCTTGTGAAATCATCTGTGCAAGTCGTAAGTCACCTGACAGATTGTTCTGTGTAATAGCCATAATAAACACCTATTATGTGAGGTTTGAAGGTTTGGTTGGTTTGGTTGTGGATTACTGCTGTTTACGGTTGCGAACCTTCCACATCAAGATGTCATTGAATATATTGTACAGTATAATTTCAGACTGTGCAACATAAACGAAAAAACCCACCCCGTGAAGGGTGGGAAAAAGTGAGGTACGGACTTTTATTCAGGGAAAATATCAATGGTTAGATTGAAACAACGATTTCAGCACCAGTAACATTGACAACTGACTTAACCTTGACATTGTTGGAATCAACCAATTGGACATCCAACTGAATCAAGTTTCCACTGCTGTCATATGCGGACACATGAACAATCTTCTTTCCAAGACCATGGTTCAAGGTTGCAAAAGTGTTTGCAGTCAAGTTCTGTGGTGCAAACTCTTTTCTGAAATCATTGATGTCAACAAGAATTTCACCTTTGGTATTGTCATATTGGGCCAAGTTGTCAGAACTTGCATCAGCACTGATTGCTTGTTGCGCTCGTGCATCTGTGAAATACAGGTTTGTTCCTTCGGACACATCTGATGTTGATGCATTCAAAGAGAATTCACCGGCACCATCCCAAGACAAGCCAGTACCAGCAGCAAATTCAGCAAAGATGTCAGACAAAGCAACAGAAAGATCATTGCTTACATCCTTCTTCAACAATTGAACATCTGGGGCAGACAATGTTTGGATACCAAGTGCAGCTTTGGCACGGGCATTTGTGAAATACAGGTTTGCACCTTCAGCAATGTCATCAGTATCAGCAGTTAACTGAATAACACCAGAAGCATATGACAAACCAGCACCAGTCACACTGATTGCAGCTTGGGCACGGGCATCTGTGAAATATAAGTTGGTTGCTTCAACTACATCATCAGTGTCCACAGCCAAAGAAATGACACCAGTTCCACTGTTGTATGTGATACCGTTTCCAGATACACTGATTGCACCACGGGCACGGGCATCTGTGAAATACAAGTTTGAAGCACCTTCTGCGATTCCATCAGAATCAACATTCAATGCAAAAGTACCATTGGAACTGCTGTATGACAATCCAGAACCAGCAGCAAAGAATCCACGGATTTCAGCTTGGTCAGCAGTGAATTCACCAGTTGCACTGTTGTAGTCAATACCAGCAGAAGCAGACAAAGCAGCACGAACTTCAGCATCTGAAACATCTTGTCCTTCAATCTCAGTGAAGTCAGCAGTTGTACCAGCTGAACCACCATTGTGAATCCAAGATTGGGCGCGACCTGAAACAGCAGTCAAGATGATGATGTCACCTTCTTGTTTTTCATCGCCATTTGTGTAGTTGGCAGATACCCAGTTTGCAATGCTTGTTTGAGTAGTGTCAACAGATACATCAGTGATGGTCAATGGCTTCAGCTTCAGTTGCTTTTCACCATTTACAGTCACAAGTTCTGCATAGTTTGCAGAATCAGTTGCGATTCCAACTACAGCATTGGCTTCAAGATAAGCACGGGTAACAGCATGATTGTCAGCAGTTGGTGCTTGATTCAACTGGACAACGCCTTCGAAAACGTTTGTGGGTGCAAGGAATTGCATGGTTTTTCTCCATTTCGGATGGTTGAGATAAGTTCATTGATACTTTATCTGATGACAATGATTCCTGTGGTTGCATTTACGAAAGTCACCACAAGTTCATTGGAATTTGTGTGTGTGATTTCTGCATATACCACTGTTCCATTGATAAGAACTTGAACATTGGGAATGTAGTTCAGATTGTGTGTGATGGTGACTTGGGCCACATTGGAAAATGCATATTCTTTTGGCCTACTTGGAAAAAATGTTGCTTTTGCCATGTTGTTTTGTACCTCTTTTGATGATTGATTATTCTTCGAATATCAATGTGACCTCTGCACTTGATGAAGACTTGGTTGCAATCTGGATGTTGCTGTGTTGATTGGTTCCACGACCACGATTGATTGACATATATCCACCAGATTTGATGAATATCTTGTTGACACCAGTTGTGGCTTGTCCTTCTGTTCCCTCGAATGAGACATAGATATCATGCTGTTCACATCCAACAGTGATGATGATGGCTTTTCCCGGTAGTGAAACATTTGTCCATGTCTGGATTGCATTGAAATTCCTGATGATTGGGAATGTGTTCAGACCTTTATAATTTTCACTCATTTCTTGCCCCATGCTTTTCTGATTGCATCTCGGTTGGCTTTGTAGAATTCAAAGTCTTCTGCACCACGTTTCAAGATGTCTGTGGATTGGACTGGTGCTGGTGCTGTTCCAGTGTTGGTCTTTGGAGCAATCAAAGCTGGTTGGTCTGGCTCTGGTGCAATTGTGACTTGTTCGGTCACTTGTTTTGTCACTTGTTCTGGTGCAGCTGCAGTTGTATTGGACTGAAGATGTGGTCGCAATGTCACTGGTGCTTTGGATGGGTCTTCTTTCATGGATGCCAACCAGTCATTCAATGATGGTGCTTTGTCATCTCCTTTGGTGGCCTTCTCATATTGCCATTCCACCAGTTCACGAACTTCTGGGTCTGTGATTCCAAGTTCTGACATGGCAGTGTGTCTGGAATATCGACTGTTGGCAGTCTCCAATTCTGTTTCCAGTTCTTGGACTCGACTGGACAGTTTTTGAATCTTGGACAGTTCACCAGATTGATTGTCCAACTGTTCTTGGATGGTTGCTGCTGCTTCTTCTGCTGCCAATGCTCTGGCACTTAGCTTCTGGATTCTGTCTTTGAATGCATTTTCAATGTCTGCTTTCAAAACGTATTCTTGTCCTTCATGGTTTATTGTGTTCATCTTTGGTACCTCGTAGATGTTGGTTTTTGTGGAAGATTAAATCTGTGAAGATGGCTGTGGTTGCGGTCTTGTTATCCCATTGTTTTTCATCAACCAAGTCCATGAACTGTCCAAGGGTGGCCAATGGAAGCCAATGGTCAAACAAGTCCAGCATTCTCATTGTCCGTTCTTTGGTGAATGCATACTGACAATGTGGATGAACAATTCTGATGGTCTCCACCAAGTGAATATCCATACAAGTGGACATCCATTCCACCTTGGCTTTTTGGACATCAAGTGGTTCTTGGCAGTGTTGACAGTTCAGTTGTTTCCAAAGTATTGGCATCATAGGAATTCGGCTCTTTCTCTTCTGATTTGCAATAAATATTCTCTGGCTTCTTTTGGGTCCATGTCATCATACATCATCATGACTGCTGTGACTGGGGATATCAGACCAGCATTCATCTTGGCAATGATGTCTTCACGTTGGGCACGCATTTCTTCTGGTGTCAATGGCATGCTGTGGTATGATACCCGGTATCCATCTTCTGGAAGATTGGTGCCAAGATAGCGATTTGACAACATGGCAGTCTTTGCCAATAATTCTTCATCACCCATTCTGAAGACTGGTGCAAATTTCTTCTGTGCTTCACGTTGACCAGCTTTGGACACTGCCAATGAATATCCGCTTCTTGGGTCAGCTGCTGTTCTCGATATGTCACTTGGTGCAAGTCCAGCACTGAGTGCAACACGGACTTCATACTTGGACACCGCTTCCAACAAGTCCTGTGGGTCTGTGGCAATCCCAAAGGAACCCACCATTGGTTGACCTTGGGCATCTGGGTCTTGGGTGAACACCAGAATGGAAGATGGGTCTGTGGATATGGATGCCCTTCTGGCAACACTGTTCTGGTCCATCTGATTGAGACCAGCCAAAGTGAGACCAGCAACATATTTTTGTGACCATGAAGCAGATTTCACCAAGTGTGTCCACATCGAATAGAGAACCGCACTGGTCAAAGAACCATACACCATTTGTGAACCTGTATAGGTATCCCATAGGTAGCCAGTCTTTTCAGCATGGTACAACACTATTGGAATGAATGGAACATTGTTCTGGTCTCGATATGGATATGTTGGCCCTTGATGGGTTGGGTGGCCCATGTACAGTTCTGAAACATCTGCACCAATAGAACCATCATTGGTGACCTCGAACATCCCAAACATTGGATTGTCCATGTTTCGGATATCCATGACATCCACGACCCAAACATAATTGCCCTTGTCATTCTTTCTCAATCTGTATTCTTGATAATATACTGGCACATCTGGTTGGTCTGGATGTGCTTCACAATACACCAAGTCTGGTGTGACCAATCTGTATTGGATTCCCGGTACTCTGGCCGGCATGTTTTGAGTATGTGGGTTCACATCGATTCTGATGATGGCTTCTCTGAGACCAATCACCATCTGTTGTCCACGTTGCATCAACTGCCACAATCCAGCTTTGGTCACCAGACCTTCACGACCAATCAGTTCATCGATGTCACCATTCATGTTGGTCACAGCTGGTGTTTCATGGTACAACACTGACAACTGTCTGGTGATTTGTTCGAAGGGGTTGCTAGACATGTCACTTGGTCCCCATGCTTCCCTTCGGTCTGGTGGAAGATGTCTTGCCAATTCATCTTCCAAGTCTTCTTCCCATGCTCCAAGAATCATTCTTCTTCTCAGTCCAGTGTGATCCCATCTGGCTTGTTCTCCAGCATTGGGTGCAAGTGGTTTCATCGGTTTATCATTGAACATTAGAACCTCAAGTGAGATGGTGAAGTGAATCGTGTATTTTCAATAACTGGTGTGACTGCATATCGCAACGCATCAACGCAATGGCCCCATTCATCTTTGGACCGTTCAGATTGTGTCTTCTTCATGGTCCACCGTTGGATTGAATGGATGGTCCGTTGGCACCTTGGATTGATGAAGAACTGTCTTCTGGCCATGATGGAATGAATCATTGCGCTACCGTAGTATACACTGTATCTTGGCTTTCGTATAGTCCTAATTCTAAAGGGCAATTGTGGCATCCTCAGAATCGATTCAAAGGCGCGCATCAAAAGACTGTTGGACATCTTACCACTACCATTCTGTCCGCTGCCAAAGTGGACATTGTCACCAGTCCATTGACATTGGGCTGGAACCAAATTGTTTCTGGTCAACATCTCCAAAATGGCCCTTGCATGTGCTTCTGGTGGAGCAGAACCACTGACATATTCATCCAAGACATACACCCATGGTTCTTGTGGATTGGTGATATTCACAGCAGTCAAGATTGCAATCTGGGTATTGGGTTGGCTTCCATGGTCAATGCCCAATGCGAATTCATAGTTGGCAGCTGGTGGTGGAGCAGAAGATATCATGGATTCATCAAAGCAATCAAAGACCCGGCCTTCTGGAACACCAACCACCCAGTCACCATTCAATCTGGCATTCCTGTCAATGGGTAGGTATGTTTGACTGATTCTGTCAATCTGCTGTTGGGTCAATGTGGGTTGGCAGAACTTTGGTGTGGTGTCTGCCACTGTCAATGGTGCCTTGGTGCAACTGATGACACCATCTTCAACCAATTTTTGCATATATCGGACATCTTGTCCCACTGGTGTCATGGTGACTGCAATGGTTCCAGTCTTTCCACCAGCTCCACCACGCAATGTTCTGGCTGCAATCTCGTTCCAGACATCCTGTGGAACGGGTTCATCGACATGAACGAACGAAGCGGTGAATGATGCCAGTCCAAGACCTTGGTTGGCTGTCTTGATATAGATGATTGAACCATTGTTGAATCTGACAATTGGATGGATTCCTCTGAATCCCTTCCCCGGTACAAACTCACATTCTGGATGCAATGCACCTTTTGGACACAGATTGAACAACTTTTCTTGAATGGTCACAGACTGTTGATGGCTGTGTGTTATCAAGTAGGCTTGAATGGGTGGTGGGTCTGTCTGAATGAATGGATGTGTTCCAAGACATCTGTGCAACAGTTCCACACATCCCGTGGTGGTTTTTCCGACTTGATTACCGCCCAAAAATAACTTGATTTTGCTGTCATCTTTCAACCAAGTTTCCTGTGGTGGAGTAGGACAAAAATAGTCAAGGGGATTTTGAACCGCCCTTCGCTTCAATCTTCTGATTGACTTGGTGGCTGCTCTAATTGTCATCTATAGCAATCCCAATAGAGGAAGCACCATGTTTCAGAACTTGATTGAATGGTCTCTTTTGTAACTGTGCAACCACTTGGATGGTCTTCAAAAAGTATTCCGTTCTGGGGATTGTTCCTTGTCTCCATCTGGATATCAGACTTTGGTTGGCTCCAATCTGTTTGGCCAACCATGACAGGGTTCTTCCTTCCTTGGTCACTTGGATTCTGGCCCATTCTCCAAAGTTCATCATCTTCACCTATTCCATGACAATCACATGGTGTGCATTCACAGCATGGACATTCTTCTTTTGTGTCTTTGTTCTGCATTCTTCATTTCCGGGAGATATTGCAAGGCTTCAAACAGCAGCTGTGTTGGTCCTCGATGTTGTTTGGCACCAAACACTTCACACAGTGCAATCAGATTCACCAGTTTTGGAAGCCGTTCATCATTCATCCATCTTCGGACTGCTGCTTCTGTCATTCCACCATTCACTGCCAATTTCTTCTCTGTCAATCCTGACTTGCACATCTGTTCTGCAATCCAGTCACCAAAGGTCTTCACTTGCGTTTGTCCAATACTGTCAGACATGTGTCAATCTCCATTTTGTTGTTCTTGCATTCCTCGATGATGAAGAATGTGTTGGCAATGTTGCTGATTTCATCACATTCCTTTTGGCTAGCTCCATCGCCTTCCCTGGTCTGCAATCTGCAGAACATTTCACGACATAGCATGTTTGTATTCTGCTGCATCCAGTCTTCAGAACATGACACAGCCAACAAGTCAGTGTCTGTCAGTTGTTTTCGGATTTCTTGTTCACCAGTTGCCAACTTGCCTTGAATGGTGGCCAAGTCTGTCAGTGCTTTGGTCTGATTGTCCAGAATCTGTTGTTGGGTGGTGTCTTTGGATTGTAACCACATGAATGTTCCTGTGGTTCCCATGGTGCCAACCAACAATCCAATCAGTGCGGCTGTTGTGATTGTCATGTCTTCATACCTCTTTCTTATTGATTGCGATAACATTTCCCAAGTTTCCTATATCTGATTCCAGTCTTTGTCTCAAGATGGGTGGAAGCGAAATAATCGCTGCAGTGATTTCTTGAACCAACTGGTCATCTGTCAAACCATCCAGTTCATCCATCATACCTTCTTCAGATTCAATTTGTCGTATTTGTGCAACCACTTGCAGCAGCTGTCTTTGCAATGCTGCATAGGCTTGCCAAGATTCAGATGATTCAGCTTTGGCCATTCCTCGTTTCAAGTCCACAGCTTGTTCCCTCAACAGTTCCAGTGTGTTGTCTGGAATATCTTGTGGGATTTCTTCTTGGGTCTGTTGTGGTCTGTCTTTGGAATACCCGTGTCTTCTTTCCAACATCCATGCACTGGCCTTCCAGTCTTTGGAACTGGCTGCTGTGATGGTTCCAAGATGAACCATGGCACCTTCAATCTCTGCGCTTTTTACCTCGTTCAGAAATGTACAATAGGATTTCTCTTTTGGGTCTTCCCCTTTTCGCAACCATCCCCAAAGGGTGGTCCGACTTATCCCGGCATAATCTGCTGCCATCTCATAAGTGCAACCGGCAGCGATGGCTTTGACTATGCGTTCCTTGCGTTCTTTGGTGAACTTGGTTGGTCTTCCCTTTTTGATTGTCATGTCTGACTGCTCCTGTACCTGTTTTTTTCTGGAAAAATTTCTGAATAGCAAAAGAAAGTCGCGGTGATTGCAGTGCGGGGCCTGTCTGCTCCACACACATGGCTGTTGGATGCCCACCAGTCTTCATCTTTTGTACCTCAGATATGAATAATTATATACAATATACACCGATATTGACCAATATATTGATGATTATGGTCTGATTCCTTTGGCTCTATACCATTCTTCTTGGATGTGTACTGGCACCATTTGTTCTGGAATATCAACTGTGTATCCATGTTCTACGCATAAAATAGCCGCCTGTTGGATATCAACAAAGACATAATGTAGTTCACCATTGGCTTGTTCGATGCTGCACCACACGAATTGTTTCCCATTCACTTTCATCATTGTCTTCTTCTCAGTTCTTGTTGCCATCTTCTTCTGCGTTCATTGCGTTCTTTGATTGGGTCTTGTCTTTTGACCTTGGTTGGCTTCCCTGGAATGTTCAGTTCTCCATCTCTCAACATTCTGAATGCAATTGCTGTGGCTTGCTTCTGGGGATAGCCTTCTCGCATCAATCGAATAATCTTCCGGGATACTGCATAGTCTTGCATTTCTTTTCTGGTGGCCATACCTAAATCCAATCATCATCAAAAGTGGTGTCATCTTCTTTCATGGTCACAGTCTGTTCTTCAGTCTCTGACATCTCTTCCAAGTCTTGCAGCTCTTCAGATTCTTCCAATGCTTGCAATGTGTGCAAACACAATCTGATGACTGGCAATGTCATTGGATGATATGTGTGTTGCTCAAAGTCCACACCAGATTCAGACCATCGAACAAAACAAACTTGTTCTGAATCTGAATCAAAGACAATTCCTTCTGTGCTGTCATGCATGAAATCCAGACCATTGTGTTCACAAAGTTCTGAAAAGAAATCTGCATGTAGTGTTGGGTCAATGGGTCCATTGGATTCAATCCCATTCATCAACATTCCAACTGTGCCAATAATATCTGATATACTCATATTGACAATGTAACACATCAAAACAGGATTCACCATGCCAACTGTAACAGTACCCAAAGACATCCAACTGATTGCAAAAAGAGCAATCGACTATAACATATCTCTTCCCATGTCCAAAAGAGCTGCATTCAAAGATGAAGGTGGCAAAAGGGTTCCCGGTACTGGAATGAGAACTGCTAGAAGATTGGCATCTGGTTCTGTTGACTTGGAACAGCTGAAGTTGATGGATGCATGGTTTGCAAGACATGGTGAATCAGAACAAGAATCCAAGGCCAGACAAGACAGAACATCCAAGGCGGCCATCGCTTGGGCTTTGTGGGGTGGAACTGCTGCCAGAAGATGGGTCAAAAGAGCAATCAGACAACTGGAATCCAAGTGATTGAATACAGATGACTTGGCAAAATATACAGATAAAATCAGATAAAATCAGATAGTCTAACATGGTCTTTTGTTCTACTGTTCCCAATGGTTCTATATAGTATATATATATATCTATATATAATAGAATTTTTCACTAAACTTTTTTGATTTTAGTATATTTAAAATATGTAAACCCAGATAGCGACATCGACAAAACTGGTGATTTTTCTCTACAGTATCGATGGCAACTGGACAAAGTACCAACCAGTTATCTGATTTTATCTGTATATATCTGATTTCATCTGTATATCGAACAAGGTATTGGATGAAAAAAGCAAAAGAGACCACCCAATGGATGGCCCCTCAAACAACAATCAATCAAAGATATCTACTGGAGAAGATAGCTTCATATTCATTATATCATATAATCTGAATGAGGACAAGTTATCCACACCCTGTGGACAAGTTATCCACACTTGTGGACAAGTATTGTGGATAAGTCTGTGGACAAGTTATCCACACCCTGTTGATAAGTTATCCACATAGTTTGTTTTGTCTGGTGAATATCAACTGTGACTATAGTTCTGACAACAGAATCAAACTATCGCTTTCTTCTCCACATTCTTGTCTTCTGCTCTCCACTGAAGAACTGTTCATATCCACAGTCACGACATATCTGGGCAATCCTTCGACTGAATCCACTGTGTTGCATTGCAGCTGACAGTTGCAAGTGTTCCATGATTTGTGTGGTGGTTGCATGTCCTTGGTTCATCTTGATGCATTCCAATACCTTGACTGTCCACGGGTCATCGATGATGAATGACTGTTGATACTCCATCAACTTTTCTTCTGATTCTTCTAACAACCACCATTCCAGTCCTTGTCTATAATAGTGCAAAGCTTCTGCCCACAGTTGGATTCTGTTCTCTTTGATGTACTGGATGTCAATCTTGGAACCCACCTCCACAATCCAGAATCTGCGTTCAGGACCATCAGACAAGAACTGATAGTCATTGGTGGATGCTGTGAACACTGTTCTTCTGCTTCGTTGGACTGGCATCTTGGCATAGGCTGGTCTATATCTGTCACTGGCACTGGTCAAGAACTGTTTTGCATTGGCTGCTGTCTTTCCCTGGAGTGCATGCATTTCTGCCAGTTCCCAAATCCAAACACCAGACTGGTGCAACAGCTCATATGAATCTTTGTGACTGATGTTGATGTTGGAATCTGAAAAGTATTCTTCACTTGCCAGTTCCTTCAGTGCTGTGGACTTTCTCATTCCCTTGGCACCAACCAACACCAAACATGTGTCCATCTTGCAACCGGGTTCCATGACTCTGGCCACACAACTGATAAACCACTTGCAAGACATTTCTGTCACCAACTGTGATGCACCATCTGGAATCTTGGCATTCAAGATGTTGTGGAAAAACCATTGGATTCTGTCTTCTCCATCCCATTCTGGAATACTGGTCAACCATTCCTTGATGGGTTCAATGGTCCGTTCTTGGGCTACCATGATAACACTGGCCCGAAGTGCTTTGTCTGTCACCTTGTATCGGTAGTTCTCTTCAAATTCCAGTGCAATCCGTTCCATCATGGCATCATCAACCATTGTGTCATCCAATAGAATCTTGTCACTGTGTTCATTGTAACAGAGACTTGAATATCTTGGGTCTTGTCTCAATATGGTGGCTGTGTTGTATCTGCAGTTCAATGGTGTCAGCATTCCAGTTCCTTTCTTGGTCACCTTCCGCAACATATCCCAAGTGTCAATGTCTGCATCTGGTGGATTCCCTTTATCTTCTACCACCACACCAAGTTCATCTTTGGCCAATGCCATCAGTGCCTTGAATCTGTCCATTTCTTGTCGTGTCATTTTCATACCTATTTTTGATTGTTGTTGTGTTGTTGTCATTGTGTGATGTTGATGTCCATGTCGATGAAGCTGCCCCACCATCCACAACTGTTCTGGTGGTTGCATGTTGGCCACTTGTAACTGTTTGGGATTGATGGCTCCAAACTGAAATGAACACTCTGTCTGGAACATCCCGGACAAGTGATGTATCTTGCTTCATTGCCTTGGATAGTTGCACCCAGTTCATTGGCCACACGTTGTCTGAATCTGGAATCCATGAACACATCATCCATCGATGCCTTGCCATTCATATAGACTTTGGTGGTGGTCTTTGGTCTTGGTGGTTCAATGATTATATCTTCATACTCCAGTTTCAACAAGTCACCAATGTGGATGTGTGTCTGGTGGATGTGCTTTGGATGCTGTGGATGGTCTTCTGGATGTTCACTGGATGGAATCCCATATCTGAAATATACTCTGGCACGGTCTTTCAGTGCTTTTGGGTCTGGTTCTCCACGACCAATCACATGTGTCCACAAGTTGGATGCTGCTACAGCTGCCCTATCCCAATCTGCACCGGGAATGGGTTCTGCCAATGGCAATATGATTCTGTACTTGTGATGATGTGCTTTGTGGCTGAATGATGTGTGAACCAAGACTGTCCAGTCTGTGAACAATCTCCATGAATCAAGTGGTGCAATCCCATCATCCATGTCAAACACCAAGTGATGAACTGCAATGGTGTTCATCTTGTTTCGATGGTCATGTGTGAATGTCGATGGTGACCACAATGGCAGTTGATTCTTGTCATCCAGTGTACCCATGGAACCCAATAGGCCCCTTCTCAGTCCATCAATGTCCACTGTGATTGTTCTGCCCCGGTTGGCTTTGACATGGTTAAATGTTGTTAGTTTGAATGTTGTTCTTGTCATGTTGATATCTCAGTTTGATTGTTGTGTTGTCATTGTGTAGATTCTCCATTGGGTGTGTGGTTCTTCTTCTTGGGAACAATACCAGTCTTCAGCTGTGATGGACACCACTTGATTGTCATCCAACCATACTGAACCTTTGGTCAACACATCCATCACCATTTTGACCAGATTGTCGATGTCTGGTTTGGTGGTCTTTGGAATTCTGGCCACTGTGTCAGACTTGCGGTTCAATCTCTGTGGTCTCTTGTGACAGAATGTGATTGACAACTTGACTGGTCCATCCAATGGTGCATCCACAGGACCCAAGGCATCCAACATTGACTGCTGATATTCTCTGGATTTCTTGGGTGTGTATGCACCGAATCTGGACATTCTTGGTCGACCCAATGCAACTGGGTCAGAATGGAATGTTCCTTGGCTGTGAAGAACCCACATCATCTTTCCATCTCAATCTGGTCAGACCATTGTTGATACAATGTTTCACCATTGACTGGGTCCAATGTGGTGCATATTCTCTTTAATAGATGAACCTCTGGATATGATTCACCACGTATCCACTTGTGAACAGTGAATCTGGAACATCCAATGGTGTGTGCAAGTGATTGGATGTTGGTGCAGCTAGATTGGATGGCCATCTTCAACATGTACTTGAACTGTGGTTTCTGCAGTGCAAGAATCTTTTGTTCTGCCCAATCAACACACACTTGACTGGAATGAAAATCAAGATGGCTGTATGTTTGGCCATCATGGGTCAATACTGCTTCCCACACATAACAAGTGAACTGTGGATGCCAATATCTTTTCACCACACCAACTGTTCTTCCATCGAACTTGATGTCAATGTT
>Ga0208795_1000260_pt1 | contig 26901 bp, 42 predicted proteins | sample CB_VirMetaG_6_FD_184541 | JGI IMG/M metagenome (GOLD analysis project Ga0208795, IMG submission 184541) | Freshwater to marine saline gradient viral communities from Chesapeake Bay - CB_1508_2 Viral MetaG (SPAdes) (version 4) | ecosystem: Environmental > Aquatic > Marine > Coastal | place: USA... | reverse complement strand
GTTTTCTTTACACCCGCAGAAAATGCCTGAAAAAAGCAAATGTTAGAATACTCTAACTTTTTTACCTATAAAAACGATGGAAGTACAAAAAGAAAAAGAAAACCCGCAGCCCCCGATTGAACTAAAAGGGAGGGCCTTGGAAATTTGGGGCGTAACAGTTGAAGAGCTACGCAAAAGCGGCGCTTTGTTTTCAACCGACCTAAACCTTTTGGCTAGTTACTGCAAAGAGCTAGCAAACTATGAGCACGCTTGCGCTCAGATTGAAGAGTTCGGCGAAGTTATACAAGGCATACACGGCCCGACCTTAAGCCCTTGGCACACTATTAAACACAAAAGCCTAAAGGCGGCCTGCGATATTGGCCGCTTGTTTGGCGTAACTCCTAACGCTCGCCAGGCTTTAAAACCCGAAAAGAAGGAGCCCATTAAAAAGCTGGGCGTTTTCTCGAATAAACCTAAAATAGCATAACGATGGCTAAGAAAATTCAACCCAAAAAAGTCGGCGAGTTTTATACAGACGCCCCGACTATTGAAACGCAGGGCCCCAATTACATTTTAGTAAAAGACGGCCAAAGCGTAGACGGCAAAGAGTACCGTAATTTGTACGTAGCCCAGCAGGCGCTTATTTACTGGGTCTCCAATAATACAAAGGCGCCTAAATTTAGAAAGTCCGATAAAATAGAAAAAGCACAGCTTGCCGACGACGAGCAAACAAATAGCGACTAATTACGCCGAGCAGGTTCTATCTGGGCAAATTGTGGCGGGTGGCTTAGTTAAACAAGCCTGCGCCCGCTTTTTGTCTGACTTGGAGCGCTTTAGGTTTGAGGAGCCTTTATCCGATCATGCTATTGACTTTATACAAAGCCTAACCCATACAACGGGCGAGCACGCGGGTAAGAAGTTTAAGCTTGAGCCTTGGCAGGTTTTTATTGTTGCTAACCTTTTTGGCTTTTTGGGCGAAGATGGGGCCCGCCGCTTTTCTAGGGCTTATATCGAGGTTCCTCGCAAAAATGGTAAATCGACGTTTGCTAGTGCAATAATGCTCTACGGCTTGCTAGCTGACGGCGAAGAGGGGGCGCAGGTCTACTCAGCGGCTACTAAGCTAGACCAGGCGATGATGGTTTTTGGCGAAAGCGTAAGGGCGTGCAATGCTCAGGAGTGGCTTAAGGACGAGCTAGTAATACAGAACTCAATACACAACAGACGCATAGTCTACGGCAACTCCATATTTAAGCCGCTGGAATGGAACCCAGGTAAGCAGGACGGCCTCAATACGCACTTCTGCGTAATTGACGAATACCACGCGCACCCTAATGACGAGCTCTATAACGTTATTTTTAACTCAATGGGGGCAAGGCGCCAGCCGCTTCTTTTTACAATTACTACCGCAGGCTTCAACCGACAAAGCCCTTGCTACCGCCATAGGCAATATTGCCAGCAGTTACTAGACGGGCAAATAGCAGACGAGGCCCTTTTTACTGTTATTTACTCGCTTGACCCTGGCGACAACTGGACAGACCCGAAAACATGGGCAAAGGCTAACCCTAATTGGGGCGTAAGCGTTTACCCTAAGAAACTAGAGCAAGCGGTTAACGAAGCCAAGGAACTAACGCATAAAGAGGTAGAATTTAAGACTAAGCTATTGAACGTTTGGACAGACACGGCCCAAACTTGGATAGCAGATGCCACCTGGGCAAATTGCGGCGAGCCTTTCGAGTATTCAGAGCTGGAGGGCCAAGAATGCTACGGAGGGCTTGACCTTGCAAGCGCTAGCGACTTCTGCGCCTTTTCTTTGTACTTCCCAGAAAGCGGGCACGTTATTACCCGCTATTACTTACCCGAGGAAGCAGTAAAGCGTAGAACCGACGCAGTAGGAGAAAGCGTGCGCTCTTGGGTGCGTGAAGGGCTTATAATTGAAACAGAGGGCAACGTAACCGATTACGCTTTTATCAAAGCCGATATTATAGACCTAGCCGAGCGCTTCGACATTAAAGACATAGCTTTTGACCGCTTTAACTCAAGCCAGCTAATTATAGAGCTGCAAAACGAGGGGCTCACTATGTACCCCTTTGGCCAAGGCTTTGTATCTATGAGCGCCCCGACTAAGGAGCTAGAGCGCTTGGTTAAAACGCAAAACATAAAACACGGCAATAACCCAGTAACGCGCTGGCAAATGAGCAACGTACTGCTTAAACGAGACCCTAGCGATAACGTTAAAATAGACAAAGCAAAAAGCGGCGACAAAGTAGACGGGCCTGTAAGCATAGTAATGGCTTTGGGTACTTATATGCAAGAGGCTGCTAAAAACGAAAATAACGAATTTTGGTTTATTAAACTTTAAACAATATTAAAAATGGCAAAAAGAACAGACGCCTGGCTAACCTTTAAGGACGACTTTATAATGGAGTTTTACAAGGAGCTGCCCAAGTCTAAAACTTACGCAGAGGCTTACGAGAAAATCGAGGCCCGTTACATGGCTATCTTTAACCGCCGACGTTTTAAAGATTACGGCGTCTTTAGATCAACCCTAAGCAGATGGCTAAAAGAGAACCGATAAAGCTACTTTGTTGCAAGCGTTTTAACCTACTTAAGTAATTTCGCCGTATGCAGTTTAGCCTTAAAAGGCTTTTTAGCCCTAGCCGCCTAGAAAAACGGAGCACGTTAAGCGCCCCCGCTGAGTGGCTTATAAACTCTTTAACAAACGTTTTCGGCGCTCAGACCTCTAGCGGTCAGGCAGTTAATACCCGTACAGCTTTAAGTATTGCCTCGGTGCACGCTTGTGTACGTGTTATATCTGACGGCCTAGCAACTCTTGACCTTAAGCTTTACGAAGAGACCGACAACGGCAAGCGAGTAGCTCGCGCTCACTACGCTAGCGCCTTGGTTAATGAGCCTAACCCTTATCAAACTAAATTCGACTTTTTAAAGTACCAGGTTGCCCAGCTTGCGCTTAGAGGTAACGCCTACGCTTTTATCAATCGCGACGTGCGTTTTATTGGCGTGGAGCTTCACCCGATTAGCGCCGAGTTTGTTAAGCCCGTTTTAAGCGACGGCCAGGTATTTTACAAGGTAAGCCTTCCAAACTTCCCTAACCTAGTGCCCGCCGTTGATATGCTGCACTTTAAAGGGCTTTGCTTTGATAACCCCCTAGAGGGTAAGAGCCCCGTCCAAATCCACGCTGAAACCTTGGGCGTTGACTTGGCTGCCATTCGTGCAAGCGGCGACGTTTATAAGAACGGAACCCTTAAATTTTTGCTTAAGTCTGAGCACCAGATTAAACCCGAGCAAGCGCAAGGCTTAAAACTAAGCTTAGACGACGTTATCAACGGCTCTGCCCGATCTACTGTTTTACCTGCTGGCGTTGCTATGGAGAAGCTTAGTATGAGCCCAGAAGAGGCGCAGTTTTTAGAAGAGCGCCAGTTTTCAGCTGAAGAGGTAGCCCGTATTTTTGGCGTGCCCGCTTCAATGATCGGGGCCAATAAAGACGGGGTTAAGTCTAGCGTGGAACAGGAATACCAAGACTTTTATAGCCGCACGCTTATGGCTTACGCTATCAACATAGAGCAGGAAATGCGCCGCAAGTTGCTAACTGAGTCAGATAAAGTTAACTATTACTTTAAGTTTAACTTTAACTCTTTGCTGCGTGCGACTGCTAACGACAGAGCAGACTTTTATAACAAGGGCATAAGAGGCGGCTGGTTAAGCCGTAACGAGGCCCGCCAGTTTGAGGACGCTAACGGCTTCGAGGGTGGAGAGTCTTATTTAATTGAAGCTAACCTTATGCCCTCTGAGCAGATTAACGCCTATATGCAGGCTAAGATTGACCAGCTCACAAGCGCCGCTTATAAGAACAACAACCCAGACGGGAATAACAATAATACGCAAGCTTAAAATGGAAACGAATAAAGAACGCCGCAGCTTTGTAGGCACCGTAGAAGCCCGAAAGGTAGAAGGCCAAGAAATGCCCGCCGAAATTGTTGGCGTAGCGGCAGTAATTGACCAGCGCACAGACCTAGGTTTTGCTGAGGAAGTTATAACCGCTGGGGCCTTTAACGAGGTGCTAGAGGACGACGTTAGGGTGTTGGGCAACCATGACCCTAACCTGGTACTAGGCAGAACTGCAAGCGGCACGGCTAAGGTATTTATTACCGAAAAGGGCGAGCTTGGTTACTCTTTTACTCCCGATTACGAGAACCCTACACACGTTACTTGGGTTCGCTCTATTATGCGCGGCGACATTACGCAGAGCTCTTTTGCTTTTACTGTTGAAAAGAACGGCAGCGAGTGGCGCACTTCTGACAAGTACGGGGTAAATGGTTTGCGTGTTATTAACAAAATAAGCAAGCTCTACGACGTTAGCCCAGTTACTTACCCAGCTTACGAAGGCACAGCAGTAAGCGCCCGCGATTGCTCGGGAGCTATTGAGGAGCGCGAGTTGCTAGAGGCCGACAAGCACGAGGCTAGTGCTGACTTGCTTAAGTTGACCCTGGCCCGTTATAAGAACTACTAAAAAACTAAGAAACAAATAAACACTTAATACAATGAACAAAATTAAAGCATTGAAAGAAGAGCGCGGCCGCTTGATTGGCGAGTTGCAGACTCTGCAAAACAACATCGAAAAAGAAGCCCGTAGCATGAGCGACAGCGAGAGCGCCCGCTTGGACGAGATTGACGCCCGCCTTGATTCTATTAAGGTAGAAGTCGAGAAGCTCGAGAAATTGCAAGCTCGCGCTGCTGAAGCTGCTAACTTGGCTGGAGCCTCTTCTTACTCTGAGCAGAAAGAAGTTAACAAAATGAGCGAGAAGTTTAGCTTTAAGCGTGCCTTGCAAATGGCTGCCACTGGCCGCAAAGATGGCGTAGAAGCTGAATTGAGCGCTAAAGCTGCCGACGAGTTCCAGCGCAGCGGTGTTAGCGTTGCTGCTCACTCTGTTTTGATCCCTTCTGACGTTTTCAAGCGCGACATGACCGCAACGGGTGGAAGCCCCGCAGGTTCTGAGGGTGGCTACAACATCGCTACCGAAGTGGGTGGTATTATCGACGTGTTGTTGCCTAAGACCGTTCTTCGCGGTTTGGGTGTACAGCAGTTGAACGGCTTGGTAGGTAACTTGGACTTGCCCCAAGCTTCTACTTTGCCCTCTGGTGGGTGGAATACCGAAAACGGTACCGCTACTGAAAAGAGCCCCGCCTTCGGTAAAGTTTCTTTCTCTCCCAAGCGTTTGGCCGCTTACATTCAGGTTTCTAACCAGTTGATGCTTCAGAGCTCAAACAGCATTGACGCCTATGTGCGCAACTGGCTGTTGCAAGCTATGGCTCAGTCTTTGGAAACTGCTGCTATTAAAGGCGGTGGATCTAACGAGCCTACTGGTATTATTGCCAACGGTTCTGTAAACGTTACTTACGCTGGTGGAGCTGCTTCTAACGCTACCAACGCTAACGGTGCTGCCGTTGTTTGGGCTGACGTTATCAACTTAATGAAAGCCGTAGAAAACGCTAACGGCGAGGGTGTTGCCTACTTGACTAACCCCTTGGTTAAAGCTGCTTTGCAAACTACTCCCCGCCAGTCTTCAGGCGTAGAGGGTAACTTTATTATGCCTTCAGGCGCTAACGAGTTGAACGGCTACCAGGCTGCCTTTACTACTTTGTGCCCCTCTAACTTGTCTAAAGGCTCTGCCTCTGACTTGAGCGCTATGATTTTTGGAGACTTCTCTAAAATGGCTATTGCTTCTTGGGGTGGTATGGAGTTGACGGTTGACCCTTATAGCGGTGCTACTGCTGGCTTGACAAACGTAGTTCTTAACTCTTACATGGACGTTAACTTGCTCCAACCTACTGCCTTCGCAGTATGTAAGGACATCGACGCCTAATTACTCTAACAAGCCGCTAGGGGCTTAAACCTAGAGCCTGGGGGTGGTTAACTCTCGCCCCCAGGAGCCACTTAAAAAATGAAAGTTAAATTTTTGATAAACGCAAGCGGTAAGTTTAACCTGAGCTACGGCCCTGGAGACGTTGCCGAACTTGACGCCAAGCAGGCAGAGCTTTTGATTGAGGCAGGAGCTTGCGAGGTTGTAGCTGAGGAAGTAGCAGAAAAGGCAGAAAAGGCAGAAAAGCCCAAAACGATTAAGAAAAAATAAAGATGCTAACGGGTAAGCGTATTATAAGCCAGGCTAACGCAGCTACCGATTACTTAACCTTATCAGAGGCTAAGTCTCACCTGCGCGTAACAAGCTCAAGCGACGACAGCTATATTGCTGGGCTTATCGGCATGGCTTTTGACGCTTGCGGGCAGTATCTAGGTTACAATGTAATTAAGTCGACAGTTCGTTACGGCTTTGATGGCTTTGTAGGCCTTCCTAGCTTAATAAACCCCGTTAACGGCCTCCAAACGCCTAGCGGCAATTACTTGCGCATACCGAGCCGAGTTCTTAGCTTAGAACACGTTTATTACATTAACGAGTCCAACGCTCTTACCGAGTTCGACGCCGCCGACTGGATCAGCGCCCCTGACCCTTTGGGAAACTACGGCCGCGATATTTTCTTTAACTCTGCGCCTAGCTCTTTAACTGACGACCGCACTAAATACTTAGTAGAGTGCATCGAGGGTTTCGAGCTGACTAGCGCCACAACTGACTTAGGGAATAAGTTGCCCTTAAGCGTTAAACACGCTGCGCTTTTGCTAGTAGGCCAGTATTATGACAACCGCTCGAGCGTTACCTCAAGCTCTGGAATGAAGCCCTTAGACTTTGGCTTAAAATACATGTTAGACCCCTATCGCTTGGAGGTATTCGTATAATGGACAGCGGGCGCTTTGACGAGCTTATAAGCATAGAGAGCTATACCGAAAGCGTAAGCTCTAACACGGGCGAGCGGGTCCAGTCTTGGGCTGAGTTTGCGCAAGTATGGGCTCAAGTTAAAGAGAGCGACTTCGGCCAGGAGCCAGTTAACGCAGATCGCAGAGAGCATAAGACTAAGGTAAATTTTATCATTCGCTACGTGAGCGGCCTTAATACTAAAATGCGCATAAGCTGGGGCGGCAATTATTACAACATTCTAAACATAGCAGAAAAGGAGCGGCGTATGTACGCTAACTTGCAGACTGAATTAACAAGCTAAAAAGTGGTAGAAGGCTTTAAAAATATCGCCCGAAAGTTTAAGCAAGTAACGACTTCGCAAGAGGCCCAGATTTACTCTATAATGAGAAAAGCAGCTGAGCCAATAGTAACAAGCGCACAGAGTCGGGCAAACAGCCGCACGGGCAACCTACGAACTTCTATTGGTTTTATTGAGCGAAATAGACGTTATAAAAACATGGTTTTAATAGGCCCTCGCACTTACGGAGGCTGGAAAGGCCAGCACGCTTACCTAGTTGGCAAAGGCTTTAAAATACAACGATATGACGGCGGGGTAACCATTATACCAGGTAATAACTTTATGGGCTACGCTTTGTCTCAAAATCTAGAAGCAGTAAAAGCGCAGATAGAGAAAGGCGTATTTAAACTAATCGAGCAACAAATTAAAAAGTAAAATAAAATGGCAACTTCAGGACTTGTAAATGGTACCCTTATTGCGATCTACAAAGACGTAGCGGGAACCTTGACGAAAATTGCAAACGCAACCTCTAACGACTTCGACATTACTAAAGATATGATCGACGTAACCAACAAAGATAGCGGCGGCTATAAGGAGTTTTTGGCTGGCGAGGCTGGCTGGACTTTGAGCTGTGAAGGTATTTTTGAAGAAGACGGCGGCGTAACTGGTATTAGCTGGAAGGACATTATCACCGACTTGGTAGCTGGTACTAGTGTTACCGTAGCTATGACCTCTCAGGTAAGCGGCGACATTAAGTTGAGCGGCAGCGCCTTCTTTTCTAACTTGACTATGAGCGCTCCCAACAACGACGCTACCACCTTTTCAGCTTCTTTGCAGGGAACTGGTGCTTTGACTGTTGGAACCGTATAACAATTAGCGCCTTTTTGCGTATAATTGCACCATGCAAGAGATACAAATAGGGGATAAAAAGCACCCTCTTTTCTTTAACATGGTGGCAATAGAGCGCGTAATGCAAGGCGCTGACGTTCAAGACTTCGACCAACTCGCGCAGAGCGGGCAGGGATTAGCTAAGACGCTAAGCTTTGCCCGCCTTTGTGCTTTTTACGGAATCCAGGCAGGTTATAAGAAGATCGGCGAAAAATGCCCGTATAAGGACGCTGAAGAATTAGCCGAGGACGTTACCGCCTTGAGTGAAGTTAGCCCAGCTCTTAACGCCTTTACTGAGGCTGTAAGCAAGTTCTTTGCAGTAGATGCAGAGCAAGCCGTAGAGGGCTCAGAGGGAAACTAGAAAGCGGCGAGCGGCAGCCGCTAACTTTTGACAAGCTTAAGGCTATTGCTTACGGCGAAATGCTACTAAGTGAGGCCGAGTTTGAAGAGATTACGCCGCGTTACTTTATGCTTCGGTTAAAGGGGCTAAGAGATGCCCAGCAACAGCAGTACCGAAATGAGTGGGAGCGCACTAGGTGGCTCGCTTTGTTTGTTGTTATGCCTTACTCTAAGCGTAAGATGCAACCTAAAGATCTTATAACCTTCCCCTGGGAGCGTAAAATTGCGGCAAGTGTTAAGCAAGTAATAGAGGCAAATAAGGCTATATTTGACAAGCTAACCCCCGACAAATGAGAGCCGCTAAAGTAATTTATAACATACTCGCCAATAGTGCGGGCGTTAGCGCTTTGGTTTCAAACCGAATAAGCCCAGTATTATTACCCCAAGGCTCGGCCTTTCCTGCTGTTGTTTATTCAGAGGTAAACATAAACGCGACGCCAACAAAAGACAGCAATAGCCGCCTAGATTTTACACGGGTGCAGATCGATTGCCTTGCTACAACTTACGAAGGCGCTAGCACTTTGGCTGACGCTGTGCGCTCTGCTCTTAATGTAGTTACCCCAGGCACTTACAACGGGGTAAACGTGTTTTATATCGAGTTTGACAATGAGCAGGAGTTTAGCGATAACGCCGCAGACTTTGACGGTATTTTCCAAGTTTCCCAAGATTACATAGTTAGCTACTCGGTATAATGGCAGGCAATTTAGATTTAAACGTAAAGATAACAGCGGACGCCGAGAAGCTCAAGAAGGGCATGGCCGACGCCGTTAACATTGTTCGCGGTGGTACGGATAAAATAAAAACCTACGCTTTTGCCTCTCAAAAAGCCTTAGAGGAGGCCATGGGCGGCCAAAGCCTTGTAGCAAAACGCAGGGCATTTAGCGAAAGTATCAAGCAAACCAGAAGCGACCTGGTAGGCATGAAAAACGAGTTAGACCGTATGCAGCAAAAGCTTGCAAATACGGCTAAATGGGATATAGAGACGCAAGACAAATTACAAGCGAGAATATTAAGGTTAAAAGCTTCTATTCGAGATACCGATAAGGAAATAAAAAACTTCCAAGACGGGCAGGCTAATCTTAATCAAACAGTACAAGAGGGCAGCCGAAGGGCTGAGCAAAACACCCAAGCAATGGAGGCCGTTAGCCGTGCGGTTAACGCCGCTTCTATGGCTACGCTTTTGCTTAGCGGCAATAATGACAAGCTAGGCAAAGTAATGCGAGGCGTACAGGTTACTATGGCTTTAGCCTCTGCCGCTGTTGCTCTTTACAACTTATCACAAAGGCAAAACGAGATTTACACAGCCGCGGCTACTGTTGTTCAAAAAGGCTACGCCATTGCAGTAGGTACTTCTACGGGCGCAATGAAAGCCTTTAGAATAGCGTTATTGGCCTCTGGTATTGGTATTGCGGTTGTAGCTCTTGGCTTCCTAGTTGAAAAAATGGTAAGCCTTGGAGATGAAACCGAAAAGACTACCGACAAGCTAGACGAACTTAGCAAGGTTATAGAAGATAACCAGCTAGGAGCTCTTCAATATAAACACGAGCAAACCATGCACCAGCTCAGGGTAGAAGGTGCAGCAGAGGAGAAACTACAAGCCCAAAGAGAGAAAGCGTTTAACGAGCAGTTTGCTTTGTTCCAAAAGCTTATAAAAGAGCGTAAAGATGCAAATAAAAGCGCTCAAGACCTATACGAACAACAAGCAGAGTTTGTAAGACAAGCCGCAGCCGAAGATGATAAAATAGCAGAAGAGCAAGCAGAAAAGCAAAGAGAGCGGCAAAAGAAAGCCATAGAGAATTATAAAAAGTACGTTAAAGAGGTTGCAAACTTACAGCGCTCAATGTACGAGGAGCTTGCTAGGTTGCAGATAGGGTACACCGAATGGGCCAATAAGTACTTCGAACGCAAAGCGCCGCCAGAGATAACGATTTCAACCTTTGCCCCTGCTTCTGTAACAGAGCCAGGAGTAAAAGCCCCAGACGTTTTACCAGGCGTTGGCTCCTTTATGGACATGGCCACGCAGAACCAAGAGGCTGTAAACTTGGATCTAGACTCTATCGAGCAGTTTAGAAAGAATACTTACCAGTATGGGCTTATCTTGGGGATGCGAGTAAAGCAAACCGAGAGCTTCGCTGATAAAATGACGATAGCCGCCGAACAAGCCACTCAAGCATTAAACTCAATGGCTGCCGATATGGCTAGCGCCTTTGGAACTATGATGGGCGAAACAATAGCAGGCAAAGCCGACGCTTTTACTACTTTTATGCAGGCCTTTGCTAACTCAATGGCTAACTTTTTAAGCACGTTCGGTAAAGCGCTTATCGCTCAAGCTATTGCTATTGACGCCTTTAAAGAAAGTTTAAAGAGCTTAAACCCCGCAATAGCCTTAGCCGCAGGTATTGGACTTTTAGCCGCTTCTGCGCTCGTTAAGTCTACTATGGCAAAGGGCGAGAACGTTTCAGCCTTTGCAGACGGAGGTATAGTAAGCGGCCCGACTTTAGGCTTAATGGGCGAATACCCAGGCGCTAGAACGAACCCCGAGGTAATTGCTCCCCTTGATAAATTGCAGTCAATGATCAACACAGGGCAAGGCGGCAACTTTGTAGCACAAACTAAATTCGACGGCCGCGACTTGTGGCTAGCAGTTAACCGTTACGAAAAAGACAAAGCTAGAGGTTAATTTCGCACTATGGCCGTTTTATATTATACCCGTTTTCAGAGCATAGCCCTAAACAATTACGAGGTAGAGCTTTGGAGCGACGCAACGGGCACGAGCCCTTTACAAGCGTTTAACGCATACAAGCAGCGGGTAATAGCTGACGGCGGTTATATCGAGGACGAAGAGGGGCTTTTAACTTCTCTAAGATTATTAAGCGGCACAGAGGAACTAATGGCAGCAACGCCAGGCTTTACAATAGAGCGCCAGGGCGAAAGCGATACTTTTTTTGATAACCCTATAAGGGCTAGCCGTTGTAGCGCGTTTTTTGTAGTAAAAAATAATACAGACCTAAGCGCCTTTGAAGGCATAGCGACAGACCCAGAGGGTACATACGTTATAAAGCTTTATAAAAATACGGCTCTTTATTTTGTTGGACGAGTTCTAGCCGACCAGATGCGCTTTGAACGTGGAGCTGTTGAGGGTAAGCTTGTTATCGAAGTGGCGGCAGTTGACGCCCTTAATCTTATCGAGGGCTTTTACGTGGATCCCGCCTGGTTCACAGACGACCACGCTAGCGCATTAGACGTACTTACAAACTGCTTAGAGCTTAGCGGCTTGACTGACTATTTTAGCTCGACAGATAACTACATATTTGACGGCCTAGAGCAATACGAGACGGCTACTCAGAGCGTAAGCAGCCAGAAGCTCGCAACATTTTGGCTTAACCAGCTTGCCTTTGTAGACAATTTAGACGTATTCGGCGGCTTTGAGCTTTCTTGGGTTAATGCTAAGCAGGCTTTAGAAATTATACTTAACGGCTTCGGGGCTAGAATACACCACACAGACGGAGCCTTTTACATTACTCAGGCGCCTAGCTACTTAAGCTCTACGCTTGTTTTTCACAAGTATACAAAAGGGCAAACGTATAACGGCACTAGCACTATAAGCCACGCAGTTAGCCTAGGAGCTGACGAGCGCCCGCAATGGGCCGCCAAGCCTTCGCTTTATTACCAGCCTCCCTTTAGACTTGCGGAGAATAACTACATTAAAGCAAACGGGGCGTATATCAAAAAGGCCAATTTCACAGACCCCCCACTTTCTTTAGAGTTTGACCGCCCGCCTCAAGATTATAACTTTAGGGTTCAAATTAATGTAGAAAGCGTAAAGCCACCCGCTAGAAGCTACCACCGTTTAGCCTATAAAGTTTACGGCCTCTCTGCTGCAAACCCGAGCCTCTACTACGTTTATAGCGGTTATAACTGGAACAGCCAGAGCACAGTACCCCAATATCTTTACACGGCTTACAAGGAGCAGGGTATTGCTACCTTTGGCGTGCCTACTAGTTTAACCTTGGATTTTATCGGCCCAATAGCTACGGGCCCCGCTGGCGCTATTACTAGCTTTGTAGTAGAAATAGCAGTGCAGGCTATTACTCCCGTCTGGGTACGAGATCCAGTAAGCGGCGGCTGGTGGCAAAGCAGCTCCTTAACCTATCTTAATAACGTTGGCTCTATTGCTGCGGCTTATGCTTATAATACTTACACGCCAGGAACTCCCGACGAGTTTAAAAAAGAGCTTGTAACCAAGGCCACTAACAGCTTAGGCGGTAATAGCATAGTTAAAGAGTTAAGTCAGATATTTTACGACGGCTCTACTAGCTACGAAGCTGGTACTATATTCGTCGGCTCTTCTTTTGCTTCTGCCGTTGCTCCTACAAGCTGGGGCGTAGGTTGGGAGGCTGGCTACTCTGAAACTTTTCAGCAGACTTACGTTGATCAAGTTATAGCTATCTATTCAAAGTTCAAGAACGTAATAAGAGGCACTTGGCACGACGCAGGCAGTTTAAACGCAATTAAGAGCCTTTACTTTGACTCTAAGGCATGGCTTTTAAACGGCTCTACCTTTAGCGCCCAGTATGAAACCTGGGAGGGCGAGTGGCTGAGCTTAGAGGTAGATTACGCCGAGGTAGTGCAAACTGGCGACGAGGACGACATAAGGCCCAGCGAGCGCGTTTATTTTGAGGATCAAGTCGAATACTTGCGGGCTCGAATTGGTAACGTTGAGCAAATTACAGGCAACTTGCCAGGCCAATTACTTGAGGACTTTATAGAGGTCAGCGAAGGCGCACCTACTAGCGACCCAGGCAGCGACGGCACTTATACGCTGGCGATGGCTTACGACGCAGCTAACACTAATTTTAGCTGGCAAATGCGCCAACTTGGCAAGAGCTTAAACGTAACAAGCGATATTACAACCTTTCCCACTGAGTACGAGATTTTTGTCTGCGATACTTCGGCCGCCTCGATTACAATAGACTTGCCAGCTCCCCCAAGCGTTACCCCTGGCTTGCGCTTTGGCTTTGTTAAGACTAACTCAAACCATAGCGTAATATTAGACGCTGGCGCAGGCTATCAGATTAACGACACGCAGCTTTTAAGCTGGTCTAGCAAGTGGGAGACTTACTGGGTACAGTCTGACGGAGTGCAGTGGTACATAGTAGCCTCAAATAAGTAAGCCCCTTTTTAAATTGTTGCGAGCGTTTCGCCTTAGTGCTTTTATTTTTGGAGTATGGCACAAGCAAGCGCAGACATTCTAGCGGGTTCTCAGGGTTTTAAATACCACGCAGCCGCTACCGTTACAGGTGTATCTTATGACGCGGTAGTGTGTCAAGAGGACACCGTTTTTACTTCTTTTACCGTTACCCCAGACTATCAAACTGGCTCTAACGTTCTGAGCGCCCGCGGTATGAGCGGCGTAACTTTTCAGCAAGGCACTTACTTGCCCGCTGGTAAAGGTCAGAAAATTACGGGCTTTGTTATTAGCTCTGGCTCTGTTATCGGTTACTAAGATCTTAGAACTTACAAAATGAAACTAATTAGCACCCTGGGAATTGGCACACGAGGGCGCGTCTATTTCGGTCAAGGCTGGGATTACGTCGTACTTTATAAAGCTCGTATAACTTCAGACGGAGGTTACTACGAGGGTGTGAGCTGCTTACTCAGAAAGCTTAACAACTTATAAAGCAAAAAATATGAGCGATTTATTAAACCAGGCTAGCCTTGTCTACATACCAAGCGGCTACAAAGAAGATACCGCTTATTCCGTTATCCCCACAGACGGAAGCGGAGACCTTACCTTCACCCGTGCTTCTGACGGCACCCGTGTAAATTCTGCGGGGTTGGTTGAAAATGTGCCTTGGAATTTGTGTACCTATTCGGAAGACCAAACACAATGGACATCACAAAATGCGACCACAGTAACGGCAAATAGCACAACTGCACCGAATGGAACAATAACGGCTGACACAGTAACGCCAACGGCGGTAAATGACGACCACTATAGAGGCATTTTATTATCAAGCCAAGTTGGAGAATTGACCGCTTTTATTTATGTCAAGCCAAATGGGTACAATTTTTTTGACTGGGGTATTTGGAATGGTTCATTTTACATTGTTCGTGCTACTTTTGACTTGGTAAATTTAACTTATACATTTACAATTCCAGGAACGGCAACGATTGAAAGCGTAGGTAACGGGTGGTTAAAATGTGGTATAAGCGGAAGCAATGCAAGTTTGTCAACCATTGGCTTGTATTATCGCACAAGACCAACGGGAGGCTCGGGTTTTTTCACGGGTAACGGAACAAGCGGGGCATTTGTTTGGGGCGCACAACTAAACACAGGCACAACCGCAAAGCCCTACTTCCCCACCACCGACCGCCAAAATGTTCCCCGTTTGACTTATGAGGGAGGGTGTGCGAGTTTGTTGCTTGAGCCGCAAAGAACGAACCTAATTCTACAAAGCGAGGCCTTTGGTAGCGCATCTTGGAGTGCTTTCAACGCATCTGTTTCATCTAACGTAAGCGCAACACTTGACCCACAAGGGTACTATGGGGCTGACAAATTAGTTGAAGATTCAAGCAGTGCATATCATGACGCAGACCAAGTGCAGACCTACACGGCTGCGGCTTATACTATTTCGGTATTCGCCAAAGCAGCAGGTCGCAATCATATCTTCCTTCAGCATTTTGATGGCAGTACGTTCTTTACCAGTGGCACGTTTAACCTTGCCGACGGAACCATAAGCGGAGTCGGCACTATTGAAAATTACGGAAACGGATGGTACCGATGCTCATATACGGCCACAACCGCAAGCGGAACGGGAAAATCTTACATTAATTTAAGTAACGGAACAACGGGTAACTATCAAGGCGACGGAACAAGTGGCGTGTACATTTGGGGCGCACAACTTGAAGCAGGTTCCTACCCAACCTCCTACATCCCCACAACTTCGGCTGCGGTTACAAGGGTAGCGGATTTGGCAAGTGCTCCACAAGGTACACATGGAAATTTTGGGACTAATCCATTTTGTGTTTTTTTAGATGTAAACTTTGCAAAATTATCATCTACGGGCGCTATTGCATTGTTAGGAAATAGACAAAGCAGTAATTGGTGGCGTATTTATTCCAATGGAAGTGAATTCCGTTTAGAGTTAAATGGTAGTAATGGATTTGTTTCGGATATATTTTTAAATCAAGGAACTTTAACAAGCCGAACAAAAATTGCATTTAATAGAAATGGCAATGATATGAAAATTTATGTAAATGGCTCTCAAACGTTTGCTGCATCAAGTGCAGTGTATTCAAGCGATTTCACAACGGGGAATACACAAATTGATTTTAATTCATGGTATGCGGGCGTTTATGAAATTACAGCAACTGAATACAATGAAGTAGTATTGTTCAAACAATCATTGACCGCCTCCGAACTGGCCGCATTAACTACTCTCTAAAATGAATACCTTCAAAAAATACGAGTTCACTCCCGCACAATGGGACACACTCAAAAAGAAGATACAAGAAACAACGACAACCCCAAGCGGGGAAAGCGTAACAACTTGGAAGGGTTGCGCAGTCCACGAAATAGGTTTTATTTGCCTTGAATGGGGCAAAGATGCCGAAGATATGCCCGTGTGTGTTAATCAGTCCGATAAATGGGCGGTGGATATTCTATGGTATGTTGAACCTTTGGCCGACTTTACCGCTTACGAGGTATGGCCGAAGCCTTGCGGGGTGCATATTTTCGCAGGTTGCGAAGGTGAATACTTGAAAGGGTATTGCGCCAAGTTCCCCGATAGTGAGTATTGTGTAGTTCCCGAACCGCTAACAAATGGCTAAAGCGAAAACAAAAGCGGCTACTGCGACCTGGAAACCTAAGCCGAAAAGAAGGCGGCCAGGAGTTCACGCTAAGAACAATAAACCAGCGAAAAAATACAGAGGGCAAGGCAGGTAACTTAATACGACTTAGATAAATGAAACTCCCCGTAAGCTTCGACCAATTCAGCAAAGATCCAAGTAAAGCGCTGACTTATTTAATGGTTTTCGCCGTTATCTTTCTTTACCTCAGAACCGAAAAACAGAGCAATAACGAGGGCAGTAAATGCGAGGAGCGTTTAACTGCTTGCGAGGCCCAGCTTAAGCAGTTTAGCGCAATGCTTAAGACTTCTGACAGCTCTACGGCTGCGCTGCGTTCTGAGCTGAATACTTATAAGAAACTAGGGGTAATTAATTAATCAATAAAATGAAAGCTACTATTTTACTCGCCGCTTTGCTTGCCGCTAGTTTGCCAGTTAAGGATAAAGCCACAGATCCAGACCCTTATAAAAAGTATTCTATGCAGCTGGATAAAACCAGGGCGAGTATAGCAGCAACGCACGCAGCTATTGCAGAAGCTCAGGCAATGACAGAGGCAAAGGTAGAAGAGGTAAAAGAGGTGGTAATAGAGGCCGAGGCAATGGCGGAAAAGATGCAGCTTTTAGAGCGCGTTTGCGAAGTTTACGAGGTTCCAGTGCCCGCTTCTTTAGAGGACTTCGAGCAGCTTAGGGTAGAGGACTCTATTCGCTTGGCAAATATGCAGCAGTTAAATGGGATTAAGTAAATGAAACTTTTAGAAATGTTTAAGGGCCAAGCTGGCGAGGTTTCCAGTAAGCGCGTAGTGGGCGTAATTGGCGCCCTTGTTCTTTTTGGTACTATGGTAGCCAACTCTTTTAGCGCCGTGGAAATTGCCCCTAGTGCTGAGTTAGTCGCCGCAGTTGAGTGGGTTACTATTTTGTGCTTAGGTTTTACTTCGGTAGAAAAATTCGCTAAAGGTGGAGCAAAAGAGCAAAAATAAAGACGGCTATACGCTTAAAGACGTCGCTCTTATTGGCCTAGCTATTTGGGTTCTTTTAGGGCTTATCTTTATCGGCGCCTTGTTTCGCTTTGGGCCTAAGATACCGAGCGAGCCAGGTAAAATAGATACGGTAATAGAGCAGTACCACGACACGCTTACTAAGCTTGAGATCAAGCGCCAAGTGTTGCGGGATACTATTACTAAAACCCAGGTAAAATATGACACAATATTTAAAAGGATTAGCGCTAGCGGCGATACTTCTTGCAGCACCTTGCAGCGGCTTCTCGCAATGCACAGAGAGCTGGACGGACAGCACGACGCGGCTAGAAATTAACCTATACTTAGCCGAAGGCGCTAAAGCTCGGGCGCTTGCTCCTCTGTACTTAGAGCGAATAAAAACCGATAGCTTAGAAATAATCGAGCATAAGAAAGCAGTTGAGCACTTGCAACACGTTAACAGCGGTTTAACTATAAAGCTAAAGCTGTGGCGTATAATTGCACCCGTGGCCTTTGTTTTAGGCCTTATACTTTAAGGGATGGCAGAAACCAGCGTAATAATTCACGAGATAAAAGGCTGGGGGAATTACCGCTTTTTACTCTTATCAGATATTCACTGGGATAACCCCAAATGCAACCGCAAGCTATTAAAGCGCCACTTAGACGAGGCTAAAGAAGGCGGGCACCCGATACTTATAAACGGCGACCTTTTGGACTTAATGGGCGGCAAAAAAGACCGCAGGGCAAATAAGGAGACAGTAAGGCCAGAGCACCAGGTAGTAAATTACTTCGACGCCGTAATAAGCGACTGCGCTAAATACTTTAAGCCTTACGCCGAGCTTATACACTTGATTGGGTACGGCAACCACGAGACGGCTATAACTACGCACAACGAAATAGACCCGCTTAGAACCTTTGCCCAGTTAATAGGGCGAGAAGAGGCACTAGGCACTTACTCGGGCTGGGTTATGTACCAATTTAAGAGCAATAGCAACGAATGTAAAACGCTACGCATTAAATACCACCACGGCAGCGGAGGCGGCGGGGTAGTTACAAAGGGCGCAATTCAGTTTAACCGCATGGCTACAATGGTAGAGGGTGCCGACATTATTTGGAGCGGGCACGTTCACGAGAGTACCGAGATTATTTACACTATTGAACGCCTAAACAGAAACAATCGCCCCGAGCTGGTTAACTGTTATATGGTTCGTACTTCTACCTATAAAGAGGAATATTTACCAGGTATGGGCTGGGCAGTGGAGCGCGGTATGCCACCTAAGCCGCTTGGAGGCCGCTGGCTAGACGTTAAGTTTGGCGTTTACGAGGGCAAGCCTTACCTTCTTTTTAACACTCAGCACGCTAACTAAATTAAATTAAAATGGATATTAAAGACTTAAATCTTAAAAGCGTCGAGTTCACGAATTACATAAAAGAGGAACACGAAAAGACGCAGGTTTATTTACACCATACGGCTGGAGGGCCAAGCGGTGAGGCAGTTTTTCGCTATTGGGAAAAGACACCCGAGCGGGTTGCAACTTGTGTAAGTATTTCAAATGACGGAACAATAGTGCAAGGGTATAGCTCTAAATATTGGGCTTATCATTTGGGGCTACAAAAGCCAACCTTCGCTAAGTTTGGGCTTCCGTACAAGAGCCTAGATAAAACCTCGATAGGTATTGAAATTTGCAACTATGGATTTTTGACTGAGAAAAACGGCAAGTTTGTTAATTACGTTGGCGGGGTTTGCGAAGATATTTGCGAGCTTGAAACACCTTATAAAAACCATAAGTATTGGCAGAACTACACAGACGAACAAATAGAAAGCACTCGTAAGCTTCTGCTCTACTGGGGCGAAAAATACGGCATTGATTTAACTTACAAGGAAGATATTTGGAACGTTACGCCTAGAGCTTTGAAAGGGGATAACGGTATATTTACCCATAACTCAGTAAGAAAAGATAAGGCCGACGTTTACCCGCACCCTAGGCTTATTGAGATGCTTAAAAGCCTAAAATAGTAGATAAAAAAAGCCCGCTAGTCAGGCGGGCCGTTACTTTGCGCGTGGAAGAAAAGTTTTAACGACTTGTTGCAAATATAAGTTAATCTGCCGAAAGTGCACTATTTAGCCCCTCGCTTGTTTTAGGCGCTTCTGAGGCTATATCTCTTGCCTCCTCTTGAGTCTGTAAGCCCATGAGTATTTCGGGGGCGTAGAGGCGTCCAAAAAAGGCCGCAGCACGATAGCGCAGCATTAAGTCGGGCATAGTTTTCCACTTTGAACCCGCTTTAGTAGCCCAGCCTTCGCTAGCTGCCATATCTAGGGTAACAGTAGGCCCTTCGATAAGCTCGCCCGTAGCCAGCTCAGTAGCAACCGCTTTACAGCTCTTGCCGTCTGAGATAAATTTAAGAGCAGAGAAGCGCCCGCAGCTATTTAGTGCAGCAATAATAAAAGAGCTAGACCAAGATGGGCGCCCGTGTATTACGTGCAAGTTCTGCATAACCATTAAGGGGCTAGCGCCTATACGCTGCGCAATTTCAAGCGCTACAAGCGTATTGGGAATGTTGCCCCGATAGCTTTGGGGGATTAGATCGCTAGAGCTTAGGGCTTTGGCTACACGTTGCGCGTGGTCAAAGTTTGAGAGGCTCAGGGGTGCAGCGGTTTCTACTTGCTCGACTGCTTGGGTTTGGGTTTCTTTCTTTTCCATGTTATTAAAGTGTTTTAGTAATGTATTCGGGTAATAAAAGCGCCTCGACCTTGTCGCTATACCCTGGCCAAGTGTTAGACTCTAGGCAATGGGCATAGGTTAAAAGGTTGGCAAGATAGCAAGAGCGGCCGTAACTCAGCTCTTGATCTTCATACAAATAAAGGCTAACAAGGTAAGGCGCTGACTTTTCAACGGCAATAAATACGAAGCCCTCGACCTCTTCGCCTTTGGCTTGCTTCCAGCCGTCGCAGTAAAACGCAGCTTGGACGTGGTAGCGGTATTTAAAAGCCGAGCGGCTAAACCCGTGCTTACTTGCGTCCTCAGTAGTTTTAAGGTCTACAATGTAGCGAGAGCCGTTTACGTAAGTAACAAAGTCGGGGCGAGCCTTGCAGTTTACCCCAGTTTGAGGGTCTTGCCAGCTTATAGTACTTTCAGCTTCGCCCTGGGCTAGTAGTTTAGCGGCTAAAGGGTGCGCTTTAACCGACTCGGCTACCTTAAGACACTGGGCAAAGTCTTCAGCGTTTAAGTAGATCTTATCGGGGTGCTCAAGATAGAAAGCGGCTAAAGTCTCTTTACCTTCTTTAGTTCTGCGGTCTACGTCGGGAAAGGCGCAATATTGTAAAGCAAAGCGCTCAGGCTCTAAGACGGCGCAATGTACAGCGCTGCCTATCTCTAAAGCCTTGCTGCTTTTTTCTTGGTACTCGCCGCTGAGATACTTATAGAAGTAATGGGCTGGGCTTTTTTCGATAAGATCCAGCCCGCTTTTGCTTATGTGGCTGGTGTCTTTGTGGTAGTCGTGGTTAGAAAGTTCGTTTAACATATTGCAAACTTACGCAAAAAAGAGTTAAATTTGCACTATGGACTTAGGAAAAGAAAACGTAGCCAAGGAGCTTAAAAAGCTTTGTATAGATAAAAACACAAGCTTAACAAAAATATGCAAGGCGGCCAAAGTGGACCGCTCGACCTTAAGACGCTGGGAGGTCCAAGAGCCGCAGAGCGTTGTTATATTGCGCAAGTTATTAGATCAACTAAAATAAGAATATGTTAAAGTTAAATTTTACTGGAAACCTTGGCAAAGATGCCGAAACAAAGACAATGCAAGACGGAACGCTGCAAATACGTTTTAACGTAGCAGTAAACCAAGGGCGAGACAAGGAGCCGCTTTGGGTAGGCTGCGCTTATTACAGAGACGCGAACCAAGGGGCGGCGCTTGCCCAATACTTAAAGAAAGGTAAAAGCGTGTTAATCGAGGGCTTGCCAAGCGTAAGCGAATACGAGGGCAAGAGTTATCTTAATTGCCGAGTGCAGTTTATCGAGCTCTTGGGCGGGGCTGAAGGTGGCACTAAACAAGCCGCTAAACCAGTTGCTCAACCCGCTAGCTCTGACCTTTCTAATGATCTACCTTTTTAACGTAACAGAATGGGAGGCTTTGACTATTTCGACCCAGGCGTAACTTACGATAAGGACGCGGTAAACAACCCTAGCCACTACACTCAGGGTAAAGTAGAAGCTATCGAGGCAATAGAAAGCGCCTTAAGCTTAGACGAATACCGAGGCTTTTTAAAGGGCCAAGTATTAAAGTACGTTTGGCGAGCTGGGAAGAAAGGCGAGAATAAGACGGCAGAAGATCTAGCCAAAGCCGACTTTTATCTAAAGAGGTTGCAAAAGTTAGGCAGTCTCTAATTATATTCGCCTCGCTCAATCTGTTAAATCTGGTATAGGTTTGTTTTTCATGCAAGGGGCCCTCTTTTCGGGGGCCTTTTTGTTTTCTATACTTTCGTTTAATCAAGTTTTTAATTCATTCACAAAATAAATAAGTGTTTTTTGCGGCATAGTGTTGCAGGTTTGCACGCTTGTAGTATCTTTGAACCATGCAAAACGAACAAACAACCTTTATTTCTTTAATGATGTACTCAAATCAACCCATGCCCTATATTTTAGACGTGGTTAAAGAAACTGAAAAAGCTTATGAATTAAAAAATCAATGTAATAAATCAATTTGGTTGCCAAAGTCAGTTATAACTTTTGACGATAATTTGAGAGTATTTAAAATGGCAACCTGGTTTAGAAAAAAATTAACAAACATACAAATTTCAATAATACAAGGATAAACAAGGGGGCCTAACCGCCCCTCTTTTACTTTAGACAAACAATAAAACAAAATAACCAAAATGACACAGTTAGACCTTTTAAACGAGAACCCCTGGCCCGTGTTGGCCTTTGCGGTTTCAATTTACGCCACCTACAAGCTGGTAAAGTATTTAATTAAGCGAGCCGACTACGAGCCTACCGAAGTGCCGCCTAGAAAGCAAGAGTCTGCTCCTGAGCCAGTAGAGTATTTTAACGACTGGGTTGAGCATATTGCTAAGGAGAACAAAAAGGCGAGAATGTACAAGGGTAAGGCTGGAGCTATTGCCAAGACAAAGGGAGGTAAAAAATGAGCTTTTGCAGTTTTTCGCTAGTACTAAACGTTGCGGCGTTTACTTTCTTGGCTTATAGAGAAGTTACGCAGCGCAAGCGCCTTAGGGCCAAGATTAAAGAAACCGCTAAGAAATACCAGATCTTAATGGACGGCGTACAAGACGACATACAAGAGACAATAAACAAGCTTAAGGCTCAGCGGGATGATATGTATAACCAGGTACTTAAACAAGAGGCGCTAGCTAAAGCGGCCCAAGAGGTTAAAGCAGCAGCTGAGGCAGTTAAGCCCAAAAGAGCGTATAAAAAACGGGAGGCTAAAGATGGAAACAACCATAAAAAGCAGAAGTAAAGGCTGGCGCTCTTCTACCCCAATGCTAAACTTTTGGATAGAGCAACGGGCCGAGGCTTGGACGAAATACTTTGAGGCTTTAGAGCTATTCGAACTAGCTACAACGAACCAAGGAAGGCGAAACGCTGGCAGGTTAAAGGCAGAAGCTAGCAGCAGGGCGCAGTATTTTGACCTTCTTATTATGGCGGCAATAGATCCACTATTTGACCTTTGGGCGGTTCGGGATCATGTGAGAGAGGGGGTAGAGTTGTGAATAAGTTTGAAAATACGCCAATGCAAGAACTTCGTAAAGATTTAGAGAAAATGATTGAGCCGCATTTAGAGCACGGCTATAGCAACCCGACAGATGAGCCTTTTTATACTCTTGATCATATCATTTACATGGTGAGAAAAGAGTATTTATTTCAAGAGCAAAATAGACTACAAGAGGCTTGGCAAGCTGGTTATAATCGGGCCATGGGAGAAGTGGCGCTAAAGGAATTACTTAAAACAGCAAAATGATCGATATGTTGACCCCCGAAAAATACGCTAGCCAGCTTTACGCTGAAGCCATAGATTTTACCAAGAGCAAGAAAAAGGCGGCAGAAGCTGCACGCTGGGCGCTTGCTACTTTGATAGAGCAGAGTAAAGACTACGGTATGCTTATGCACCACTCTAGCGGGCTTAAATTGTTAACCTTTTACAACAAAGCTCTAGAGGAGGCTTGTAAATTAGGTTAAGAGTATTATTTTAGCGGCAGCCCTGGCGGCTTGAAGGCGTCGGCTTGGGCTTACTCTTGTAGCAGAAGGGTAATATGCTATAAAAATCTTGGCCCGTTGGGTTTCGGAAGCTGCTACCTCCGTTACTCTTCGGGCTTTTTTATTGCACAAAATGAAACAGCAAAAAGACGCTTACTACTTTTCCCACGATAGTAACGCAAGACACGACGAGCGTATTTTAGAACTACGCGACGCTATGGGGTGGGAAGGTTACGGCCTTTACTGGGCCTTTATTGAAATGATGCGGGAGAGCTCAGACTTTACCGTAACAAAAAAGCCAGCGGTATTAAGGCAAGCTTTAGGCATTGAAAAAGAGAAGCTAGAGCAGTTTTTGCAGCTCTGCCTTGAGTTCGGTTTATTTACTCAAGACGGCGAAAGGCTTTACTCTGAGAGCCTTAAGCGCCGAATGGATCAAATGAATGAGCAACGAGAGAAGTTTAGAGAAGCGGGCCGTAAAGGAGGAAAAGTAAGCCAGGCTCAAGCCACCCTTAAGCCAGGCTCAAGCGATGCTCAAGCAATTAAAGAAAATCAAATTAATCAAATTAATAAAATCAATAAAAGCAGTGAGGAGGATTTTGTTTTTGAGGGATTTAAGACCGAGAAACTAGCGCAGCGATCTAAAAAGCCTGGGCCGACTTGGGGGCGAGTGCATGATATTTTCATACAATACGGTTTAGCTGAGCACGTGGCCGAGGATTTTTGGGATAGAATGAGCGACAACAATTGGAACAACGGCACAGTAAAGGACTGGGAGGCTTTTACCGAAAAAGCAGCAGACAAGGCGCAGCTTCAGGCTTACGGCTGCCGCTTAGGACATAAGCCAGACCCTAATTATAATCCAAGGGGGTAATTATGTCTAATTACATAGGCTTTGCTGAAACTCCCCAAAAATACCTTTTAGGAGCGATTTTAAGCGACTTTGAGGCTAAAGTGGAGTTACCACACATTAAAAGCGTTTGGTTTGACGAGAGGGGCGCTAAAATCGTTACAGCGGCTAATGAGCTTTTTCTTGAAGGTAAGGAAATTACTCTTTTAACTATTGCTCAAAAATTAAAGGGCCAGGTGGCGCCCGTGGAAATTGCGGCTTTGAGTTCAAGCTATACGGGTGGCGAGAACATTAAGGCAGTTATCGAGGTCTGCGCTAGGGAGTATAACACTAAACTACTTAATACTAGACTGCAAGAGCTAGCGGCCGCAGATATTGGTCTAGAGAAAAAGTTAACGCAAGTAGGCGAGTTAATGGCCCTAGCTGGTTTTTCAGAGAGCAGAGAGCCAGTTAGTTCTAACAACATTGCCAATAAATACATAGACAAGGTCAGCATAGCGCACGAAAAAGGCGAGACTTTAACGGGGTTAACTACAACTTGGCGCAACTTGGATAACGTTATAGGCGGTTATAACCCTTCTGACTTAATAATAATAGCAGGCCGCCCAGGCATGGGTAAAACGGCTTTAGCTCTTTCTTTATCAAACCAAGCGGCGAAAGCTGGGCATAAGGTGCTTTTTGTTTCGCTCGAAATGAGTAGCGAGCAGTTAATTAAGCGATGGTTAAGCCTTGAAACTGGGATAGATGCGGGGGTACTTAATCGGGGCAAGCTTTACCAAAACCATATTGACAGCCTTGTGCAATACTCTTTAACAGATCGTAGCGCTATTTTTATAGACGATGAAACCAGCCTAAGCCTTGGGGAACTAGTGGCGAAAATCAGAAGGCACAAAGCAAAGCACGGGCTAGAGGTTTTATTTGTTGACTACATACAACTTATAAAAAGCGTTCAAATAAAGGGCAGGACTCGAGAGCAGGAGGTAGCCGAGATAAGTAGAACCATGAAGCTATTGGCTAAAGACTTGGGAATAACAGTAGTAGCTTTAGCTCAGTTAAGCCGAGGAATAGAAAACAGAGGCGACAAGCGGCCAATGTTATCGGACTTAAGAGAGTCGGGCGCAATAGAGCAAGATGCCGACGTTATTATTTTCCCTTATCGCCCTAACTACTACGCTAAAGACGAGGCAGACGGAAGCGCTGAGGAGGCAGAGCTTGTAATAGGTAAGAACCGACACGGAGAGGCTCCTATTTTAAACTGCGTCTTTACTCCTTTTTTGGCTAAGTATAGCGAGTTTTAAAATTTTAGTTACTTTTGTTACAACTCTTTAACTTCTATTATGCCAAACCAAGAGAACGAAGGCGCTAACGTTTGGGTAACCATTACTGAGGCAATAGTAAACAACAAGCTAGAGTTTCGCGTCTATTACGACGGCGAGATACTAGAGCGGTTTAAGGAGTATAAAGAGGCTCGAGAGTTTTATGACTGGATTATAGACCAGCCGAGCGACACGCTAGACCTTGATTTTGAAGACGAGGAAGAGTAACTAATTAACAGAATGCTGCTAAACTACGAAGAGACGAGACTGCAAAAGGCCTGCATTAAATGGGCGGCTTATCGCTTCCCAGAGACAGACGGCTTACTTTGTTACAACCTCAACAACTCGGCCAATAGCAGAAGCGGCAAGATGAATAAAGAGCTGGGGTTAATTGCTGGCCGTGCTGACGTTGTTTTATACTGGAAAGGGACTGCTTATATGTTTGAGTTCAAGGCTCCACTAGGCTACCAGACTAAGACGCAAAAGGAATGGCAGGCTAAGATAGAAGCTCAGGGCTTTAACTACTTTGTAATTAGAACCTCGGAGCAGTTTATTAAAACGTTTGAGCAAATTATAACGCTATGCTAGAAGCTCAGGAATACACACAACACGCAGAATACGACGGCAAGAAGTTTGTAAAGACTAAGCAATTAATAGCGGACAGCCGCGGGGCTCTTGGTGGGTTGTACTTCTTTAGACGTAACACCCTATTTAAGTGTATAGGAACCCGCGACCCCGGCCCCCTTTGCCGCATACTTGACGTGCACGACTGGATAAAGAACACCCATACGGGAGCTACTGCGTGGATGGTAAGACACGAATGGACACACGAGGCTTACCTAGCTGAGGACATAACTACACCCTTGTATAATGCCAAACTTTCCAAAAGCAAAAGCCGCAAGAGATAAGCAGCCAGGCACCGAGTACGCTGCGCATTCTTTTAAGAACACGCTTTACCATACAAAGCAGTGGAAGGCGTTGCGTATAGCTATGCTCAGAGATGAGCCAACGTGTAGAGAGTGCAGGCTAGCGGGCGAGGTAAAACTTGCCAGCGTGTTAGATCACATTCAACCAGTCAGACTCGGCGGCGAAATGTGGGAGACGAGCAACCTCCAGCCGCTTTGCTATCGATGCCACGCACGCAAGAGCCAGAGTGAAAAGCAAAAAGGAAGGGCAGACTATGGTAAATAATTTGCTGGAGCGCCAGAACTTCAGAGCGCAAGTAACAGACGCAACAAAACACGCTATTCGTGTCAGAAAAGTGTCAGTATTCGCCCATTTTACCGCTTTTGACCCCCTAGGGAGTGCAAAAAAGCACGCTACCCCTCTCGAAAC
>Ga0208795_1000255_pt1 | contig 27290 bp, 40 predicted proteins | sample CB_VirMetaG_6_FD_184541 | JGI IMG/M metagenome (GOLD analysis project Ga0208795, IMG submission 184541) | Freshwater to marine saline gradient viral communities from Chesapeake Bay - CB_1508_2 Viral MetaG (SPAdes) (version 4) | ecosystem: Environmental > Aquatic > Marine > Coastal | place: USA... | reverse complement strand
TCATCTGCTGTGTTGCGCTCTAAGTTTGCGATCTGCCATACGTAGTTAATCATACTGTTTGCTCCTGTGCTGCCAAGTGATCCTGATATGCCTGTACAACTTCAGGAGTGTGGACTGCGGCGCAAATCGCCTGCACTTCCGGTGACTCATTGGAGTAGTCATCACCAGCCTGTACTACATGGCGATGATATGAGCTGGATAGCTGTACTCCATCCTCCATGATTATGGTTGCGGTGCGAACTTGTACTGCTTTGAAATCACCTACGATTTCGATCTTATCTTCTTTGGTTACTTTTTCTAAAGCCATTGTATTTTCCTTTTAGTCTGTCCTGATTATCCAATCAGGGTATTAGTTAAGCTAGGGTGAAATAGGAGAATGAAAACCTAAAAATTGTTCCGCCTTGTGTTGAAGCCACGGGGTAATAAACCCTAATACCAACATTTCCATAAATACCATCAAATGGAGCCGCAATCCATCCGCCAACAGAATAATCGTAAACTTGCGCAGCCCCGCCTATATCTTCTCCGCGCTCATTGACACCGCCAATCGAAAATGGTAATGTCACACTCACATAAGAACCTACAGGTGATGAAACAGACTGAACATTCAAATAACCTGTAATCGTGACCTGTCTACCGATTTTGGTATAACCGAGAGTATCTATCGTAGATGTGAGCGTGATCGTCCCGCTGGTTGAGGGAGTTACTGTTGCAACATGAGTCCCCTCCTCATAATCATCCAGCTTATTAGCTGCACCTGTGCCGCCTAGATAGATGCCGCCTGATAGGTATGCGTCTTTGAATCTACCTGTTGCATACCCAAGATCTATCGTTCCGTTTTCAGGGGCATTAGCTGTCATATCCCAAGGTGAAATCAAACCAGAAGCATCATTGAACTTCAAACCGACATCGCCAGTTCCGACAGCTAAATCCCCGCCTTCAGTACCAATAGCCCCAACAGTGGCACCGTCTTTGGCAAAAACTGCTATACCACCATCTGTTGTAGTTCTGTTTAACGATATTGGATTATCAGATGACATTGTAGCTCTGATTTTACCAGTGCTAGTGGCTTCTACGCCGACAGTGCTAAATGATGAGCTAGTCTTACCAACCAGCAGATTACCGCTGGAGTCGATACGCATGCGTTCTGTGCCAGCGGTTCCCAAAAGGAGGGCATCTACTGAAGTATTATTATGATTATACTGAATAAAACCACGATACTGCTCATCTCCAGTGGTTCCATCCGCAAAATAAAGTCCGCCATAACTACCACCGCCTGTGCCGCTTTTAATGGTAATACCGCCATTCGATCCAGTATCTACTACAAGCTCAGGCGCAACAGGGTATGAGCTAGGACTTGTAGTCCCAATCCCCACGTTCCCGCTGCTGTCGATGCGCATGCGTTCTGCTGTATTTGTGTAAAACAACAAAGGAATAGCGCCGATGGAACCTACAATCGGAGCACCCCCTGTATAGCTAAGAACCCCTAGACCGCTTGTAGCCCCCCACTGAGTTTCTCCACCATATACAGTTAGCTTTGAATTTGGACTGCTGGTGCCAATCCCCACGTTCCCGCTGCTGTCGATAACCATACGAGTTAATCCAGCAGTATCATCTTCAAATACTAAATTATCAGATGAGTTTATACCAACATTATATCTTCTGGCATCGTTCTTAAAGTTTATCTGCGCTTGACCATTTGTTAGACCAGTCTCAACACGCAATGCTGTATTACCCGATGCGCTATAAACGTGCATGGCTGTAGAGGGTGTGATGCCAACCCCAAGGGCTTCTAAGCTAGCATCCCAGAAGAACTTTGCCGTGGTGCCTGTATCTTCGTAGAAGGAGATGTCGCCGTTAGATTCGAAATGAGCGCGATTCTTTAAATCCGTTTGGATCATCAAATCGCCACCCCATGAGGTATTTCTACCAACATTGATGACGCTAGCACCTGTTCCTGCCGTATGTGTCCAGCTCGCCTCAACAGCCGTACCTGACATTATCGACAAACCATCCACAGCTTCAACTTTTACCTCATCAGCAACCACTGTGCCTGTTACGTCTATGCCTGTGGAGGTGGTGGCTAGCTTAGTTACTGCGGCGTGTTTAATAGCAACTCCGCCACCTACTCCTGTATCTGAGCACTCAATATACGCATAACCGTCTGCATCAGTAAGAGCCAAATCCGTACCGGCGAGAATCAGCTTTCCTGTACCTTGATCCTGAATATAGCTATTACTACCATCATGATAAATCTGGAGATCACTGCCAGCACCGAAGATGGCCTTGTCGTTGTCTCCTAGATTGATGTTGCCAGTCATGGTTCCACCAGTGGTCATCAAAGCACCAGCAGCAGTGACGTTAGTTGTGTCTGTTACGTCTGCTCCTGCCTCAATACCATCTAACTTTGTATGGTCTGCATCTGTAAAGGCATTGGTGTCAGCCTCACCTTCATAAAGGGTTTTGATTTCATCACCTTTCAACTGCAAAGATGAAGTCATGTCAGTAAATGATGCCCCATTGCTGCCATAAACAACAATACGAGTATCACCATTTGGAATTGTTACACCAGTTCCACCAGATGGTTGAAATGTGAAATCACTGCCAGTTGAGTTTTTTACTATCCATACCATGTCTTCAGCAGGAACAGTTACCGTGCCAGCTGTTCCAACAAACTCAATGAAAGCAAAGAATGACTCTTCTTGTGCTACACTAGAGGTGCTGGTGATATCATTGGAATCTAATGTTTCAGCTCCAGCAAGTGTGATTTTTTTATAACCACGTATGGCAGAGTCTAAACGATCAAAATTAAGATTGGCCAAATCACCCCAGTCATTGGAGTGTGCCCCTTCTTCCATTTTAATTAGACCTAAACGGTCACTATAACTATCAGCCATTATTCACTCCAAGTCTCATCTGCTGTAATACTATCTTCAGACCATTCATTACTAAGTCCTTCACTTGGCTCACTCCATGTGTTACCGGAGCCTTCTGTAGTGGTTCCCCAATTTTCATTGTCTGGTATACTTATATCAGACCATATATCTACATCACTTTTAGGTTCCACCCAAACCCCTTTTTGATGTGTATTTGCTTCTAACCCAGTTGAGCAAAAACTAACTTCTATTACCTCAGCACCTTTGTTTATTTGGGCTTGCAATCCAGTAGGCTGAAATGCTGTCAATGTACTTATTATACCAGACTCTGTGTTTAAACCAAACCCCTCTATTACTGGTTTATTAACTAAAGTTTGCACTCCCTGTGAAGTGTTTAATTCCTCTCCAGATGGGAATATCCTCATTTTCAAGAACTCAACCCCTTGTTGGGAATTGAGTCCAAACCCAAATGGTGAAGTCTTAACAGTTACACTTTCTTCTCCCTGCTGTACTGCTATTTGCTCACCGACCAATGCCACGTTTACTGCTATTAATGTATCACCAGAGCTTATATTTAAACTCTGCCCTATGAGGGATACTTTAATCAATAAGCTCTTTTCCCCTAAATTGGATGCGATTTCATTGCCAACTGGCAATTGCCTCCCTTCGTGCACTTCTTCACCTTGTGAAGCTGAGAGAGAATCCAATCCAGAATAGTTGTTACCCCATGTGCCAATGCCATACTGGTTGTTCCCCCACCCCTCAAAGTGGACACTAAAATCTGCCACATTTATGCGATCCTAATAATGGCATTTGAAGAATCAGCAGTCGGCCATTCAATGGTAAACGTGCCCGAAGTTACTGTTTGATCCCCGCCAAAACTCAATACGCACACAGCATTATTGCCGGCCTCTGTGTCGTTGTAAATCAGTGCCCCAGCACATGTGAACGATGCCGAAGTCCATACAGCATCATCAAAATCAATATATGCTGTTGTTCCAGATGTAGTGGGTGCTATGTTGGTCAAAGCCAAACCACCAGCTGTATACCCAGTGCCACTTGTTTCATTGGTAGCACTATATGCTGTAGTTGTAGCATCCAAAGAAGCTGAAGAAGTGTAGAGAGCAATCTTAAAAGTGTCTCCACCAACTTTGAAATCGTGCATTCCTTCCATCAACTCTTTCTTGAATGATGTGCAAATTGCTTGAGTAATGGCCATATTATTGCGCTCCTAATTTCAATTCTCTAAACCGTTCTGAATCTTGCCTGTTTCTGAAATTCTCTTCAACCAACAGTGCCTGTATTGACTCATCATATCTAGCTTTGTACAATGCTATATCTTCTTGTTCCATCCTGTTGTAAATAGCCCCTTCAAGAACACATGCATTGAGCATCAAATCAGGATGTTCTGTGCTAAGCCAAGTCTCTTCATTTGATGCACTTAGTTTAGCAGGTCTATATGTATAGTGCAATTCAACAGTGTCAGCTGCCTCAGGGGATGGTGCTAAAATAATTGCTTCTGCATCATACCAAGCATAATATTTCGGGGTTCCAACACTATCTCTATCAAGAACATACTCATCCATATATGAAATGTCTTTCTGCTCTAGTGTTGTTCTTTTATTTGTTACTGCGTCAATTATTTGGACGCCACGAATCACAATCGCATCAGCAGGCAATGACACAAATTCATCACCAATAGTAAGTGTTGATGTTTTATACTTGTGTGTTTCATTCAGATCAACAGATTTATAAATCCGCTTCTCCGCCATTTCAATCATCAAGTCAATATTTGTGACCATTGATGATTCTGACGATTCAATCCAATCTTGCACCGCTTGTTTTAATTCACTATATGTCATGTTATCACCACTCTAGGGGTGCCCAACGCGACAGATGGACCAAAGCCATTGTATGATTTCCCGATTGGTGTGTCACCAGTGGAGTTATCTTTGGTAACAATGCTGCCTATATTTGCCTCTTTATCATTGTCTGGACGTGGATCAGACAGTGCCTCTGGATCAACTGGAGTTCTAGTTGGGAATTCCTGTTTGGTTTTAGGATCCCAACATGTATTGCAAACTTTTAGGCCAGTCCATTCTTTTTTGAGATTTTTTAGGTCATATTTATCGCCGCACCTATCACAAATGGCCTTTGCATACTTCCCTTTGGTGAATTTATTCATCAAGAATACCCTCCAGGTGAAACATATGCACTGACCCTTTCAGAATCCTCTTGAACCAATCTTAACTTTTCTTCATCATACAGTGGCTTCAAGAATTGCACTCTTTCTGGATCTTTCTTAATAGCAAGCATATATGCTAATCCAGACACCACTGCTGGGAGAATATTTGAAGGGACATCAACATTATTGGTATATTCACCAATATCTTCTATTCGCTCACGCGCATAAAACTCTATAGTGTCTGTTGAGTTCTCTGGTGCTGGGTATACATATAGCACTGGAGTGCTTCTTTTCTCAAAATAATACTGAGAAGGTCTCCCTTCCATTGACTTATTAGGCCTGGTATGATATATGTCTCTGCCTATTCGAGACATTCTAATGTCAATACCATTCCTTCTCAATACTGCATTGTCTACATCCAAAATCTTAGCATCTAGTGTGTATGATGCAGTTCCCTTGACTAATGCTTGAGAATTAGGCACCATTTTCCACAAAGCTGGATGTTCATTTTGAATGTTCTGAAGAAGAAGGTTCAGGCTTCGTCTAGCTGTTTTCAAATCATAACCAGATCTAGTCTCCACTCCACAACGATCATACGCTTCTTCAATGATATCATCAATCTGAAGAGTGAATACAGTAGTCCCAGAAGTAGCCATTATATATTCTCCAGCCAGCCGAAGAACCCAGCATTTATTGTGGTGGCCTTATCAGATGTAGCCTCAAACCCAACAATCATACCAGCTGCAATTGGGAATGGCATTTCAAAAACTATTGATTCACCACTATCTTGCAATGAAATACCAGCTTGTGGCAGTGTTACACCAACTGTTTCTGTATAGTCATGATTGCCCATGCCAGTGGCTACCAAACGAACAATTGTTTTAGCTGCTGCTGACCCAGAACTTGATCCTGCATATATTCCAGAGATCATTAAGCGTTTGTTAGCTGGCACACGTCTCATTGCAGATGTACATCTACGCCCGCCTGCTGAAGCATAGGCATAAGTGTTTCCACCATTGCTAATTGTAATGTTCCCTGCAAACTTTTTGCCTGATCCAAAGGATACAGCATGCATGCAATTAACAAAACGAATATCTGTGGCAACTGTATTGACAGGTGTTGTGCCGTTCAGTGTAATTGTTTCACTTTGTTCTGCTAAATCGGCATCCAAATAATGAATCTCTATTGTCTGTGCCCCAGTTCCACTTGCTGCATCATCAGCACTTGATGAAACAATACTCACTTGGACTCCAGCAGCATCTGGGATATTTAAATCACCCTCACCCTCTTTTGCCCATACTACATGATCTGTCACTGCACCAGTAGTTACCAATTCACCATATGCACTGAAAAGCTCAGTGCCAGGGACATCACCCCTAGCAACTGCATTTTCATATTTGCCGTGTTTGGTGAAATTGGCTTCCATTATGCATATACCACTGTAACTGATGTAGCATTTGTGATTGTTGCATATGCACTTGTTTTACAATAAATTGGGCATCCACTTAGATCAATGAATTGTGTAGCTGTGGCAGATGCTGGTGTTGCAATCTCAAAAACAGCATCACCAGATGCCCCACCATCATTGATCACAACACTACCAGCAGTAGCGCCAGCCACATAATAAATTGCTTTGATTCGAGCGGGGCCACCGAAAATAGCCCCACTCTCGGTCAGTGTAGTTGATACACCATCAGAATATGCACCCATGATGCAATCCTATTAACCAGCTGAAACAGCAAGTGTACCAGCATTGTTCCAAATAGCACCAGCCACACCAGGGTCTGAAGTAGGAATGATAAGTGCAGTAGCAGTCCCAGTTATGTTGCCAGTGACATCACCTGTGACATTACCTGTAACATTACCTGTGAGGTCTCCAGTGAAACCATTACCAGATACAACTGGGCCTGAAAAATTAGTTGCTGCCATGATATTTTCTCCTGTTTATTTCAGTCAACTTCACCTACTTGGCAAATAGATGAATCTATAGTTTCTATAATTATAGAAAGTTCTTAGCAATAATAACTTTTATAAGTTGTTATTGATAAGAACAGCCCTCATTAAGAGGGCTGATCAATTATGGATTATGCACCAGGCGATCCATAAACACCACGCCAATCACTCCAACCAAACGAATAGCGTTCACGAGCCTTGAAACGAACATTCCCAGTCTCAAAGTCACCTTCCATACCAGTCTTAATAGCAACACGCTTCATGTGCTTCAGACCATTAGGTGCATCAGTCTTTAGGAACCAAGCATCAGGGTCAGTCAAGAAGTGGTTAACAGAATAACCACCAGGGATAGCAGAAGTTGAACTAAGAGCATTCAGGTCATTATCTGCAGTGCCTACACGACCATTGCTGTTAAGAACACGCTCTGCTACAAACTGAAGATCAGTTGGAATACACAGGCTTGAAGGCTGAATTGCAATCTTCAGTCCACGCTCATCCGTGAACTTAGAAATGTCAATAACAGCATTCTCAAGTGAAGTCTCATTAAGATCAGCAGCAGTTGAAGGTTCATTTGAGACAGCAACACCATTCAGCAATGTGTGAGATCCACAAAGCTCTACACCATCACCACCCTTATAGGCAGTGTTGAATGCATTGTTAAGGATAGCAGCACCCTTTACATTCTTGGTATGAGACATTGATCGTGCCAGTGCTTTTGTATAGCGTGAGGAGAGCTTATCATACAGGTTGTCCTCGATTGCTTCCTCAGTGAGAGCAAATGCCAGAGCAATAGTCTCATGCTGATAGCGAGCAGTCCAGACTTCCTGAGCAGTATCATAAGTGACACCTTGCCCCTCACCCTTAGCAGCAGCAGCCCCAAAGCCTGAGAGAAGTACCTCTTCCTCAAATGCACGATCAGAGCTTTCCTCGTCAAAGATCTGTTTCCACTCATCTTTGTACCGATTATACTCCATACCAAACAGAGCATTAAGACCTGGCTCAAGCTCCTTTACCAATTGTGCGCGATTAATAGCCATTATATATCTCCTTAAATCGCAGCGCCAGCAGCCTGAGCCAGAGCGTGTTTGTGAATAAGAACTTCAACCTCAGCAAATTCTCCCCATGCATTGCCATCAACCTCAAACAGAGACAGAACACGGAAGAAATCATCAGTGGAAGCATCCTCGTCCAACTGCTGGGCAGAACGACCAGTGCTGGTAGAACCAGCATCAGTGTTGTCCAGATCAATCAGAGCACCTACCAAGGTAGATGCAGGGGTGCCAGAGCACTGTGCACGATAAACAATGCTTGGGTCATCATATACATAAGCAACAGCATCAGAATCACCAAGAGTTGCCTGAGCAGCAGGCCAATACTTGCTGAAGACAATCTCACCAGCCTCATTGGTGTATTTACAACCAGCAAAAACACCAAGGAATGATGCTGAATCATCATCACCTACATCAATATAACCAGTAGCCAGAAGCTCTACCATATCACCACTGAAAATAGCAGTTGCTGAATCAGTAGCAATGGGGTACTCATTCATACGAATGGTACCACCAGATAGGTGGCGTACTGGAGTAAAACCATTTGGGCTATCTACATTAGCCATAATCAAACTCCTTAAAATTAACCAGTATTTGAACTACCAAAAGTCGCCCGGCTGCTATGCTCTGGTTTAGAGATTGGCATTGCCGAATGACTATTCTTCATTAAATCATTATCAATTGCAGCTTGTTGATCAGCGGTTCGTTGTGCATAATATGCATTGCGTTGCTCAACAATCTCAACTGGAATCTTACAAAGCACCAGACCGCCTACACCAATATAACCTTTATGGATACCTTCCATCATTGTAGGTAACTGGAAACGGGCATCAATCTCATCTGGCTTTACAAGTTCATATCCTTCACGCAGCTTCTTTGTAACATTTGTTCGATCCTCTTGTCCAAGCATTTCAGTGCGAATCCAACGATACTTAAAACCATCTGGTGGTGTTGGTGTTTCCAACATTGATGGTGGCTGCCATGTTACAGGGCGAGAATCATTACCTCGGTTTTCAGCATTGCGACTTGTTCTATTTGTCGTTTCATTACTCATGATTTAATTGCCTCTCTTTAGAAATTTGGCATATTCACTTAGTGGCACACCTAATCTGTTTGCGATATCAACTTGACTACGTGTGAGTTTGATTTTATTATCACTACCAGAAGCTCGCCCGGTTCGTGATGCACCAGCTACTTGCTGATGTGGCATTGTCCTACTATCAGAACTGCTGAATTTCTTTGGAAAATTAGACTTCAACTCTGAATTTAACCGATTATAGTATAAGTCTGATGTTGTGTCTACCCCTTCCTCAACTAATTTTCTATGGATTCCAAAGGCTGCATAAGTCATAACTTCATCTTTGCCAAACCAATCATTCTCTTCAGCCCATGCTTGTGCTTTTTCATCAACTTCTGGTTGTTTTGCTGCCTGCTGTTGATACATAAGTTGCTGAATTTGCTGAGGGCGCTGTTGCCGTTCAACATTTTGGGCTTGCTGTCTAGTCCGTTTTGCAGCAACTCTACGAAGATTCTCCATCTCAACAGAATATTTTGCAAGCTCAGACTGAGCCTCCATCATCAAATCAACATCACCTTCTGCATGTGCACGCTTATAATTTTCTTTAGCAATCATAAGCTGACTTTCAATATTCTTTGAATACTGAGTAAACAAAGCAGCATCTTTCGATTGGACTTGGCTATTGAGCTGATTTGAATGCTGTGTAAGCTGTTCTTGCACACCTTGTGCATACTGAATAGCAGCTTGTTCTCTACGTTCTGCTTCACGCAGCTTATGAGTCAGCTTAGAAATCCTCTTTTGTACATTTTTGCTATACTGCTGAACTTCTTCATCATTATCATGCTCATCAGAGCCATCAGAATCACTAGTGCTTACAGCATCATCAGCACTATCACCACTTGCTATAGTCTGCTCATCATCAGGATTCACATTCTCGTTATCAATCTCAACTTCAACCTCAACACCATCTTCTTCAACTTGCATAATAGTCTCCTTATGACTTATATGTGCTTAAAATTACATCTGGTGATGTAACTGTTGCAATGACTTCATCATCATTGATAATTCTAATCTCACCACCTTCAATTGGAATTCTAGCTCCAGAATATCTCCCAAATAGGATCCAGTCACCCTCTTTGCACCACACAGACTGATACCGTGACTTATCCTTATATGCATCCTCACCAACACGAAGAACATAACCAACAACTGTTGCAAGCCTTTCACGCTCAACTGTCTCATTGGTAAGCATAATACCACCATCTGTTTTTCGTTTGCCTTGGAATGGCATGATAAGCAGCCTATAGCCAGTTGGCTGTGGCAATTGATCAATTTGTGATTCAGATAAATCACCTGGTTGTACAGGATCAGCATCATCGCGTAGCTTTGAATCAAAATTCAAAACACGGTCTTTAATTTCAGCCATCTAATTTCTCCATATTATTAAGCAGGTCTTTGATCATGTCAATAGATAGTGATAGACCTGTGCACTCACCAACTATTGCTTTATATTGCTCCATAGATTGTATGGAGCCACCAATTAACATATCACTACGTGATGCAATTGCAGAACGTAATTGCTTTAGCAGATAATCTGCCATATCAAGGCTATCCATTTATACCACCAATAGTTGCAGTATCATTTTTGGCAGCCTCTACAATTGATTTTTGATAAACCTCTTGTGCCTTTTGGTTAGCATTCAAATATGCAGTCTCACGCTTTTGTGCAATATCTTGATTTGCCTTCTGCTCATCAGCAATAATCTTCATCCGCTTGGTGACTTCAGACTCTATTGCTGCTTGCATATCTGATTGCAGTTTGGCATTTGCTTGCTCATATTTCATAGCAATATCTTTATGCTTAATCTGCATTTCCTTATCATGCATTTGAACCATTGGATCTGGCTGATTTGGGGCAAGCTGTTCAATAATCTTATTGATCATCTCACTCTCAAGCTTTGCAAGCAAGCCTTGTACTTGCCCTTGCATTTGCTGCATCAGCATCTGATTGCCTTTTGTTTGCTGCATTAGCTGCTGTTGGGCTGTTTGCTCAGCAATGAACTTAATATGCTGCATAATATTTTGCACCAAATTGGTGTAATAATCTGGGTTCTGCTGTACAATAGGAAGTTTTGCAAATGATATGTGTGCTTGAATATGCGACATATGATCCTGATCTGGATATGCCTGCAACTTAATGTTCTCAATAACAGCTGAGTTTTCAGATGCTGGAGACAATCTTTGTGGCTTTTGCTCTGGTTTTAGCAGACTATCTGGGTCTTTTATTTCCAGTGCATCATACATACGTCTATATGACTCTCTTAAATCATGAATCTCAGGTGCTGCTTGAGCCATCTGAAGCTGATTTTGTGCAAGCATTGCTCTTTGTGCCATTGAGAAAATGTTTGGATCTGAGACTGGAATTACATCAACATCATCACCAAAATCCTGCTTTAAAATCATTTTCTGCTGGCCACCAACCGCATATGGGTATTCTGGTGGTAAGTAGTCTGCAATAATACGTGCTAAAATTTTAAACTCTTTCTTTTGTGCATAATGCAATCTCTTGTGAATTGCAGACATAACCTTTGAGCCACGCTCAATAAGAGCCATAGTGGTTCCAACAGGATTTTGCTGTGATCCCGATTCTGAGATAGTTGTATCTGCAATTGATGCAAATCTCCTGCCAGACTCAATAACTAAACCGAGCAATTGGTAGAGAACATTTGATGGCTCTTTATATGGCAATGGCATGAAAGCTGTATTGATGGCACCTGCTGGAGAATCAACATCACGCCACTCTCCAGGCGAAATCGGGCCATCACTAACACGAACACCTCTCTGTTTGAATCCACCAGGCAGATTAGACAGTGTTCCAGCATCAATCAACTGTCTCATAATTGATGTTGCTGCAGAAGCAAGATCACCAATCATATGAATTAAGCCAAAGCCATAAAAACCAAGGCCTGGCAGGAATTTATAATGAACAAAGTATGTTATGCGCTTATATAGCTCATCAGATTCATCCCAATTCCTAGTGATTGATACAATATCACCAGTATCTTTGCAAATTGTGAAAATATATGGCAGCATCAGGCCACGGTCATCTTCAAATCTTGGTAAATCATAATTAACATGCATCTCAAGCATTGTATATGTATCATCAATAATTGATGACTTTGAAGTGCCTTGCATTCCATCAATAGCCTCATCAACAAGATTCTGCTCAGGCTCTGCAGCACTACCAATCTCAGTATCAACGTATGATCCAAGAATCTGGTTTCTCAAAAAATCATTCTTAGATAGAGTGAATCTATGTGTGATCCTCTCAACAGTATCAAGGTCAGTAGCATAATAATTTACAACAACATCCTCTGCTGTGCAATATTTTGATACTGGCCTACCGAGCGATGCGTCAAAATATACTTTTTTAAATGCTGAGCCTGATAGTGACAAGTAGAACAACATTTGATCAAGCTCAGGATCATACTCATCCATAACTTCTGTAATTTGATAGTTCATAAACTCTCGAACACGATTTGCCCGATCTATGATGTTTAATGAACCATCATTGGTCTCAATTTTTGTTGTTCCAACTGTTTTAGTTGATACAGGACCATTAGCAGGAAGCAGCTCTTTATATGCTTGTGATTGAAACTGTGTTGCAGCTTCTGCTAGCAATGGGTGAAAGACAGAGGATGCACCTTCAAATGGCTCATCACGATCATCACTACGTTCAAAGCCAAGCTCTTTTAGACCTTTTGTGAATATTGAGATCCAATTGCTTCTAGTTTCCTTATCTGCTTCATAAGCCTCTATAAGATCACTAGCAATACTTCTCAGATCACTAACATCAATATATTCAGCAAGATTTGCATGATGTGGAAGATCATCTGGAATTTTATCATCTAGCTCTTCACAAAAAGAAACAACTGCAGACCCATCTTCTTCAATCTCAATATTTGGGTCTTCCATTGGATCATCTGGTTGGAATGCAACTACAACATCCTCATCAGGAATACCCTGTGGTGCAAATGGCGCTTGATTATCTATAAAACTCATATGATATCCTTAGTAATATGTTGACACTTTCCAACTCTTGCCTAGCTCTTCTTTCCAATCTTTCTTCAATGATATGTAGCCTGCTTTACGGAAATATGTAATAGCCATAACCGATGAGTCTACTTGGTCATCATTTTTAGATGAGTATGGGAATGCATGGCACTCATCTATAAGCTCATCCGCCCACCATTCATTTGGTGCCCATACCTTGCCATCATGAAATATATCTGCAATAGCATTAGCCCGGACTACTTTATCCTGACCTTTATTTGGTGTAAATGGTGTTACAGGAATTCCTTGATGGTTGAATTCTTGAATAAGTGATTGCCCTGAAGCCTTGTTTTCAATAATGGTAATATCAGGGTTCCAGTCTGTCCAAGTTGTAAAGGCTTTTTCTTTGAGGGTTGGAAAGTCAAATTGCCCTCTAACTCTATCCAGTAGCATAATGTTAGCTTCTCTGCCATTGAAATTCCGTGTTCGTTTATTATCACCACTGCCAATTACATACTCACCATCTGGGTAGAATACACCCCAAGTTGTTATTACAGAATAATCTGCTGCTTCTTTGGCCTGGAATGCTGTATCCATTGACATGATGATGTCTGTACAAGCAGGAGGTTTATCATCATTCCAACGTGACCAATAAGAACGCTTTATAATAGCAGCCTCTTCTGATACAGGATTCTGCATCCATTGTGCCTGCCAGTTTGCCTCAAACAATGATGCACGAACAGCTTTTAACTCATCAATAGACCAAAATTCAGGCCATAAAGGCTTGCCAGAAGGCAGAATAGCAGGGAACTCAATTACTTCCCACTGATCTGCATCCTTCTTTTTCATCTGTTCCTCTAGCAAATGACCTGTCAGATCTTCTTGAGACCATCTGGTTTGCACTACCATAATGATACCGCCTGGCTGCAAACGCTGTCGTGGGCCTGCAGAGTAGTATGCCCAAGCATTATCAAATGCATTTGGTGATAAAATATCCTGCTCAGAGTGTGGGTCATCAATAATAAGAAGATCAGCACCACGACCAGTTACTGAAGCTCCTACACCAGCAGCAAAAAATTCGCCGCCTGCTTCTGTTTGCCATTTGCCAGCAGATTTGTTATCTGCTCTAATATTTGTGTGTGGGAATATCTCTTGATAACGATCTGATTGAATAATGTCACGAACAGTTCTTCCGAAATGGACAGCAAGATCTGTAGTGTGAGTAATTGACATCAACTTCTTGTTTGGAATTCTCCCGATTAGCCAGGCCGGCAAGTATTGTGAAGTTAATAGTGACTTACCGTGTCGTGGTGCAACATTAAGAATAATGCGTTTAAGCTTGCCTTCAGCAACTTGCTTAAACTTCTCTGCCATCACTTTATGATGTGGCCCGATGATAAAGTCAGGGAACATGAACTTAACAAATTCAATAAAATCATCCCGTGCAGCTGTGATCTGCTCTTGCTTTACAAGCAATTGCTTCAAATCAAGATACTCTCTCAATTGAGCATCTGTCATTTTTGAAAGATCAACATTCACTAATCTGATATATCTTTGTATTGTTTGATTAAGCTAGGCAAAGATCCTCTGCCAAAATGCCCTTCAATTTGGTCTTTGATGTAATTTGCAAAATCTATATTATTGTTATCAACAGCCCGGATGTAATCACCAACTCTTACAAAAAGCTCTTCTGGCCTTGGGCCTTGGAAAGACTCAATAGCATCAATTTTGCTCTGTGGCAATGACCGAATTCCTGCATGCTCATATTCATGCACCCAATATTCTGGTGCTGTGCTATCTTCCCGAACTGTGACATAAGGGTTGCTCTTGTCAAATAGTGATCTTGGTATGGTTGCACCACGAATGTCTTGTGGATCAAAATCTAAAGCACGTGTCACATAGCTGGAATTGCTCTCATTATTGGCATTATAAATGTATGTTGTATCCTCTATGCCAGACATTGCACTCAAAGCTATTGGAGAATCATAAGCATATTCTGCAAGATCAGTCAAGAACTCTATATCAGCTTCACCAGCTTTGTAATCCATTTTTAATGAACCCTTGATGACGACTCAAGCTCTTTAATGCGCTTGATTATCTCTTCACGTGGTGTGTTGTGATCAATATTAATCTGAATATCAGACTTGTCATCCCAACCAGCCCGTGATTTTAGCCAAAAAATAGATGCTTGAGGATGCTTCCCGGATGTTGCCATTTTGTAAAGAGAGTGGGCTACCGATGCATTTGCCTCATCTTCAGCCGTTGCAATCTCCTTGCCAAATCTATCATATAATTCTGATGTTGACATATCAAAGATCATAGCAATCTTTTCTGTTGAAATGCCACATGCCATAAGTGCTTTAATTTGGTCTCTCATTATACTAACCTGCATCAGTATCCCATATATTTACGAAATTTTGCCTGAGCTATATTACAAGCAGCAAGGCACTCAGACATCTTCATACCTGCCTGAATAAATCCAATATTGTAATCATCCATATTGTCATCAATTGCTATGATAAGAACTTTCTTTAGGTCTTTGTTGAAGGCACCATCATTCTCTTTAATGCAGCGAAGTGCATCTGTAAGTGCATCTTCTGGAGACCAATGTCTAGCATTTTCCGAATGTGAGACCAAATCAACAATTTTGCTCATCGCTTTCTGCCAAATGACATTGTAAATCCAGTTGGACTGTCATCTTCATCAGACCACTTTTCACCGAATCTGCTAAGATAAGCTAGAATTGATTGGTGCCCACCTTTAGAATTACCCATTTGATTGAATAGTTTATCAACAGCCTCCCGCTTGCCTAGTGATCTGCCTTTAATAAATGCTATCCGAAAGTCCCTCTTGAAATCTTCATCCTCAAGAGCCAAGAATGTCTCTTCATCCATCCCGAATTGTGCCAGGACTTCCTCAATTGTTAGACCACGGGACATATGTGTGACTTCAGCTAAAGTGTGCAGCTTTGCCTTATCTTTTGTTTTATATGGTACTTCAAAATTCATTTGCATAATCTCTTATGTTTTTGCATCTTCTCTCTAAAATTATAGAAAGAAAATGTTAGGGGTGAATACACTCTTCCTTGTCCGGATTATAAGGGAATTTTACTGTGATGTAAAGGCTTGGTGTGATAATAATGTAAGTGTTTGATTTACAATGGGATTTTTGAATTTTTGTGAAAAATTTTGCAAAAAATTTTTATTGGGTGCTTTTTTTGTTAGTGTGAGGTTGAGGAGGTAACTGGTTTTTGCATATGGTTTTTGAGGGTTTGAGAAAATTGTCACAAAATTTGAGCAGTATAGTACGAATAACTATTGGCGAATAAGGGGGTGTACCCCTCTTTTATGCCCGTGTTATTAACAGAGCTTATACTACCACCCATAAATTTATGACCTGCCATTGACTGGGCTTATACTGCCATTAATTGAGCTTATAATAAGCGAATCTTATAGCACATAAACTGAGTTTATAATAAGTGAATCTTATAACATAATAGATCACACTTATAACAGGCTACCCTATAATATAAGAGTGCCACACCTATTATATAGAGAGCTGTGGATAAGTAGGTTTTATGCTATATAAGAATCTTTCGTGAAAAAAGTAGTAGACTTTTGCATAATAACCCGTATAATTGTTGCATAGGTTGAGGTAAACCTATATAACTCATAAACTCAGGAGAATATAAAATGAATAAGAGCGACTTTATTACTAAGTTTATTGTTGAAGGTCTTGGTGGGCTGAAAGATGCTGAATTGGCTTGGAAGGAATACCGTGAAGAGAATGGCGGTGGATCTACCGGATTTAACGCTATGCTCGCTAAATCGCTACTTGAAGGCCCGATGAGCGAAGATGAGTATGAAGAACTGATCGACTTGATAACCCCTAACCCTGACCGACCTTATGCTCGCCAGAATCGCTGGATCTGGAAGCTGGTCCAGGATGTAAGAAATAGTAAGTAATGTTGAAATGAGGGCGGGAAACCGCCCTCTGTTTCCCTAGAAATTTGCCGCTCTGGGTCTGATGAGACGGGCACAAATAGACTGGAGCTGATAATGTATCATTACAAAGTAACCTCCCGATGGGAGATTGAATATTTTCTGCAAGAAGGGTGAGGCATTAAACCTCGCTAAATGGCGGCACAGTTTTCCCACACAACCGTTGAGCAGGGTAATTTTCTGCTAGGTTATAACGAGATTAAGATAGGAAAACATTCCCTATCTGGTGTGGGTGGCCTGATGAGTGGTGAGACTCACTGGTGCACATGTGTTGGCATTATTTTAATGACTGAATCGCTCTTTAGCCGCCTCTTGCCTCTTGTGATAGGCGGCCCTCTGCTCATCTGTCATTCCATCATATTTTGCCGCCTTTCTCTCTTTAATAGTGGCGATGGATACTGGCCGAAAAGGCCACAATGCACAGGTGTATTCTGATGGGCATCGCTCCACCTGATCCCTCCATGTGCCTTTGCCACTTTGATCGTATGCACAATCTTTACATTTTGCATCAATGGCCTGTTTTCTTGTTGAAACTTGTTTCATAAATGGTTCCTTTAAAATAGCTTTAAATTTCGCCTATTATACTAGATTAAAGCTATTTAATAAAGAGCTATTTTTACTATAAAATAAGGGAAAATAAAGCCTATAGATAGCGGCCCGCTACCTCGCTATAGATTCTCCCGATAGTTCTAATTTTTCTCTATATAAATAGAGAAAATTCGAGAAGGAAGGGGATCTTATCCTCCTTCTATCCGGTTTAAATCCGGCTTAGACCCGGGAAGAGGCGATATAGGCCCGCTATCGGTTATCTCCACGAGTACCAGCCCACCCTTGACCACCTCACCCCTATAGATGAATAGTTGATCAATCAAACTATCATCCTCAATCAGCCCGGCTTTGACCAATGAGTCCTGCAGTGCTTTCATATAATTGTCTAAGTCTCTGCGCCTTCTATCTGGTGGGAATAAATGCACTTCCATTAGTACCGTTTCAGTGATATAAATATCTGGTGCTTGCTCTTGAACATCCAATTCTACCGAATGTGAGTATTTGCGGCCTTTGGCGCTTAAATACACTCCACGCTTCGTGTGAGCATAATAGTTGTTTACTGTTGGTGGCCAGTCTAAAAATAGGGTTAAAATCGGCATCTTGTCGTTCTCCTTTTGTTCGTTTTTTCTAAAAACCTAGTTAAATAGTAGGATAAAAATTACCCTACTGTACCCTAAAGTTACCCTTTTAGATACCCTGAGAGAGAGAGGTATGTACTTATTCTTTATAGCCTTTTTTCTCCCGGGTTCGCTGGGGTTCTCTAGGGCCCGGGCGCCCTGGCGCCCGGTAGGGTGCTTACCCTCTTACCCTCTTAGTGTTTTTTTTTTTTTTTTTATCTTTTAAATTAATACCTTACACGCAATTCTTAATCTAATTTCTGAGGGTAATTCGGGGTACGCTAGGGTTCCCTAGGGTAATATTTTCGCCTCCCGTACCCTTAATTAGTCTCTACTAATATTCCAGCTAACACTTTGTAACAAATGCTCCCAAATCTAACACTCGGATCCTCTGTTTCAAGTAATTCTCCATTCCCGATCAACGCTCCAATTGCCTTATCAAGCCCACTTCTCGGGTTGCTTTTAAACTTCGGATCATCATTTAAACTTCGGATCAGCTTATGATTTTTCAATCTTCGGTAAATTGAAGATTTAGTAACAAGGCGGCGTTTTCTTTGCTCTTTTGTTATATTACCACGCGGGTCTTTTATATCACACTCTAAGCTCAATATCCGCATAATTGTTTTCCTAACCAACTCCATTGCCTCTGCCAGTTCATCCCCGAAATAGCTACCACTGAAGAAGCTATCAATATTATCCAGTTCATATGCTACCATTGCTTTGCCCCATTCCCATTCTTCCCTTCCAATTATCAACGGACTCGGGTCATCTTTTGTCTTATTCAATGCTGTAGCAAGTCCTGCAAACTTTAATACCTTCAAATATGCTCTATTATGCATATCTGCTTTATTTACATCCTCGGTACGCAGTTTGCTCATGCACTCTCTATAATGCAACTCTAATTTTGCTGCTTCTGTTTTTGCATGCTCCTCATCACTATCGGTTAATGGATTCCCTCCTATTGATGGATCCAATTCCAGTTGCCAGGCTTCAAAGTCATCTAAACTCTGAATCTTGCTACACTCGGAAATAAGATAATCAAGTCTATCAACCAGATCATCGGATAAAGTTAAATGCGGCGATCTATTGGCTACCAGTGCTATGCTATCAATACTATATATGCTCATTCTTGGAGCTAATCCGTTTGCAACTGCTCCTTGACTGTGAAACTCTCTCTTAAAAACTTCAGGTGTACTAATGTTTATCCAACTAAAGCTGACACCTTTTAATTTTTGAGTTGAAAAATCTCTATCACGTTGAGCCTGATTCATGCTATAATCACAGCTTCCACTCTTACTATACAAATCCAGTAATGTAGCAGTTTTCTTTTGAGGATCACCTGATTTGCTGCTTAGACTTTGGCCAGCCTCATCGGTAATACTTACTTGACACCTTGCATTCTCTACAGATTTTAGTATCATTGTCCCAGAAGAGAAGTCATTATGCCCAATGAAACTAATATTCTTACCAATGCCACTTCGATTAAACAAAACCTGATTGATAAACTTCTCGACTGATCCTTTACCAATCCCAGTCGGCCCTAGTATTGTCATATAAATATTCAACCCAGTTGGCGGATGACTGACATCAAACTTTCTTCCACATATTCCTGCAACTAATCCCAGTGCACTGACTACAGCCAACTCTTTATATTGATATCTCTGATAGTCAAACGCAGCATCGGCTAATTCACCAAGTCTGCCAGGCGGCCATGGAATCTCTCTTTTGATCTTGCCATAATCATGAATGAAGTTATCAATCTCGGAATCAGTAATATTCTTTGATCTATCTGCATCATCTTCACTTTTGATTCTAGCAACAGCTCCATCTACCATCACATCAACATTGTCATATCTAGTCTGCCAACGTTGAGGATCAATGCTATTCTTACATGCCTGTAACAACCCTTTCAGAGTTGCCTTAACAACCCCAGGAGATACACCATCCTTGATTTGACCATATGAATAATCAATCATATTTGGATGAATTAACTTACCTGTTGTTATTCCAGTGATGATTTCATCAATAGTTTGACCATTAATACGAACAACCCGGCCTTCTGAAGTATGCAGCACAGGAGTCTGATTTTCCTGCCAGATCTTAAGCAATTCATATGGCAAATCTAATAATTCAACACTACCACGATGAGAGTATTCACCATCTGAATCAATACTGCCTTTTGATCGGCTAGACCAGTCTTGTTTTGGATGCAAGCTCCCAGGCCAGGCATCCTGATGACTTCCTGTCCGAAACTCTAGCTTACACTCGGTAATAACAAACTTTTGTAATGTATTAATCGACCCAGGAAGTTTGAACATAAACTTTCCTGATTTAGCATTCGGACTCAATACTTCAAAATGACCATCCAGATATGCCATCAAGCTATCAATGCCATATTTATCCCTGAACCACCTCTCAGCAGCTTCAATATCATCAATATCCAAACAGCATGAATTACTTGTCTTATGAACAAGTCCTATTCCTGTATAATATCCACCACTCCCCATTGCTTCACCAACTGCAGATTCAAAATCCAACTCTGCTGTTGGCCAGCCTTTATATCTTGCATCCTTGCCCCTTATCGGAGTAAAATGTAACCCAGTAGTTACTAATTCATTGATGTTAGCCAATTTTATGCACTCCTTTTTGCAAAATCATTAATATCATTAAGTATAAGCCTTTTTGTCTGCTGAATTGCCTCATCACTCGGCAAAATATTGCCATCAGCAGCTAAAATTAACGATTTTGTTGCAAACGCCTTCATTTCCATTCTTGCATCAACATCTTTTATGTGATCAAGAAGATTTCTATCACACTTTACTGCCAAATTATACCCTTGCATAGCCCAAAATGCTGATGCTATCAGTTCTGCCTTATCCATTGGAATAGGCAAATAGCACATTATCATCTGATTATTATTGTATACACTATTTCCCTCCTCATAATTGTTGTAAACAGCTCGGAAAAGCCTTGTCACTGGATGATTTGAGTGAAATGCTAATCCTCTACCCTTTAAATATTGATATTCATTCTTGTCTAATTTTATCATACCACCTTGTCGTGGACAAAACGCTGCAACTTTGCCTTTGTTCTTTTCTGCCATTGCAGCTATTGAATATTTATTTCCTGCCATAATATTATCTCACTAAAGTATGCGTACTATTAAGGGAGGCCTATTATACCCCTATCTTTCTACTTATAATAAATTAATTTTTTCTATATCCTCTCTATCCCCTTAAATCAGCCTATATAGAAGAGATAAATATACCCTATACTCGACTATACCTTAGTCCTACTTTCTAGTTTTTTAGAAGATATAGAAGGGAAAATAAGCCGATTCCCGGCCCCGATAAAGCCTATACTATAAAGACTCCTATTTTTTCTCTCGTAAAAGAGTAGATTTATACCCCTATAGAATAATTCAATTATCTTTTCTTTAAAGCCTATTATATTATCATGATTGTTCTCGCTATTAAAAGGCGAAAAACAACACTTAAACACTTAAAAGGAACCTGAAAAATGAATGATCTGATCCAAAAGGCAGTTGCACATATCAAAGCTAATGATAACGTAAGCACGAATTGTGCTATTTGTAACATCACAAAGCAGGCCATGAGAGTTATCTCTGGCGAAAGGAAGAAATCAGAAGCTGTTAGGGTATTGTTTTATAGCAAGAATCCTGCTTCTCATCCAAAATGGCAATACCATGCATTGAATTTACAGATCCAAAGGCTGCTTGGAGCATAAAAACGCGGTAAAACTCTAGGGAAAATATTATGAAATTAGATGATGAGATCAAAAATGCAATTGATTCTGTTAAAAAACTGAAGCATATCCAAAAAGTCCTATGTACACCAGAGGCAACAGCAGCTATTAATCAGCTTGTTATAGATCATTATGATGCATTTAGCTTTGCAATCAGTGATGAGAAACAGCTTGATACTGGAATCAAAAATATAAATTGGAAAGAAAATATTGTTGAGATTAACAACACATACATCGGGTATTATACAGACTATGATAACATTGCTGAAAAGATAAATATGCTTAATGGTGGCACTAGTGTTAGATATGTGTTTACCAAAGAGACTAAAGTTGATGATATCACATTCAAAATCAGTGACTATTTAGTAGCAAATTTACCAGATGATGATATTCTGCTATTAAAACGAATCGGCAAAATCAAAGAGACACTGGTAGATAGCCGCATAGATATGCAAATTCAATGTGACATAAATTAATTTTATAGGGGAATAAAAAATATAGAATAGACTTTTCCCGAATAAAGAGAGATAATAGAGACTCTTAAAAACGCATTAATACATAAAGGAAATGATAAAACATGGAAACGATCAAACAAGTGCTTATGCGCCGTGATAACATGTCTTCAGAGGATGCAGATGCTCTAATTCAAGATGCAAAAGATGATATTGCAAGAATTATTGAGAATTATGAAGATCCATATGAGGGACATGAAGAAGCAGAAGAGGTGATTTATGATTATTTTGGCCTTGAGCCAGATTATCTGATGGAATTGATTTGAAAAAAGCCCACAGTTAGGGCAAATGGTGCATACCCCATTCTTCCTGGTGCATTGTTTCTCTAACTGTGGCATTTAACTCTAAAAAGGAAAAACACATGAAAAAGATTGAAAAACTTGCACAAGACCTGATGAATGTTCAGTTACTTTTGGCAGCAACCAAGAAAGAAGAACTGGCACTGCGTAAAGCACTTGCTGAGCAGATTCAACTTGAAACTCTGAGTGTTGGTACTCATAATATTGATGAAGGACACTTCCGAATCAAAGCAGTTCGGAAAGTATCATATTCACTTGATCGGGCTGCTCTTGAGAATGCATGGGAGGATCTCCCTGATGATCAGAAAGATGCAGTTGATTGGAAGCCAACACTATCTCTTAAAATTTACAAGATTCTTGATGATACATCAATGATTGATGAATTCATTGAAGTCAAACCTGCTATGCCAACAATAACCATTCAGCATATTGGTGATTGGTGAATAGCCTCCTTGCATAGTTGGTCATGCACTAGAGGCGGCTCCTGGGCAGTCGTTGACCAACAAGCCCAGAATTTATAAACACATAAATGGAAACAAAAAATGAAACGCAAAATCAATATTGATAAGATCTCTATTGAGCACAGGCCGGATGGCCCATATGCTGATATTGGTCTTGAGTGGCACTACACATACGGCAATTTTGATGGGTGGACACGCTCTGAGGAAGAGGCGGATGAGATTATCTCCAATTATATCAAATCAGCTGGAGGCAAATCATGATTATTAGCAGAATGCAGGTAAATGCACTATCAGATACTATCAACAGACTGCCAAATATTGCAAGTATCGGGATTGAAAGATTGAGCCACCCATTTGGAGCTATTAATGTTGAGCTTTTTGGTGCTAATGGAGATGTTGAGATCATTGGCACTTACTCAATCAATGGTGAAAATGATATCAAACCAGGTGCTCAAAGGAGGGTATCATGAATCACACAATTGAAGATCAAGGAACAGCTCATGGACTACATTATGTGGTAGTAGCCGCTCCTATGGGTCATCGTTGCGGGTATGTAGGAATTCCTAAAGAACATCCATTATACCGAGTTGATTATCATCAGACAGACCCTAGTCCTGAAGATATTTTTAGTGTACATGGTGGGATAACCTATTCAGGCGGTGGTAACTTTCCAATTGAAAGTGATCTTTGGTGGTTTGGCTTTGACTGTGCTCATTATGATGATGCCAAAGATCCCTCTATTATGAGTGAAGAGTATGTGCTTTACACCAAACATTATATGGGTGACTTTGCTATGGATGGTTCTATTAAAGACACTGAGTATGTAAAGGAAGAGTGTATTCAATTAGCTAAACAGTTAGCTGAATACACAGGGAGGATCTCTAATGAACAATGAACTGATGGATAAGAAATGGATTGATCGAGATGGTAATTCAGCGCGGATTATCTGCGTAAATGCCAAAGGGCAGTATCCAATTGTTGCACTTATCAACCAAGGTGGGTATGAGAAGGTTATGCAATTAACGGCTAATCTACAGGCAAGTGCTATGAATAGTAAGCCCTATCTAATAGAGGTTAGCCCTTATGAGGATCTCCACATTGATCAGCCTGTTATTGTTTGGGATAGTGCGCATAATAAGTACCGCAGGCACTTTGCAGGAGTGGATAGCAATGGAAGACCATTAACTTGGGATAGTAGAGCAACTAGCTTTTCCATTGGATCTCATGATCATAAAGTCTCATGGAAACACTGTAGAGCAGCTACCGAAGCGGAGATTGCTGGTGGGCCTATTGAGATGGAGGAAGAAGAATGAGTAAACCGAGTTGGAGTAAAGCCCCTGAGTGGGCAAATTGGTTGGCGTTAGATAAGGTCAACTATGAGTGGTGGTGGTATGAGAATAGGCCAGTAATATCTCAGAGTGGATCTATATGGGATAGTAATGAAGGACAGTCTACACATGCTTCCTACGGAAAGTCTAAAAAAGGATGGAAGAAGTCACTTGAGAAGAGACCTAAAACTGAGTCAGCCAAACTTGGGATTGACTGGGAGCTGATGGCGAAGCTGGGGGCAATGATATTTATTAGCGATTCCTCTTCTGAGAAAGCTACTACAGATCAGATTGCCGTAGTATTAAAGGGATATCGAAACACCTCGAATTACAGCTACATAACGTTCTCAGGTACATCATGGAAATACGCAGCTCCAGCTAAAGGATTGAAAAATGTACTCATCCCTCATGACGGAGGGGAATGTCCTGTGGCTGATGATGCCACTGTTATGGTGTACTCCCATGTAATGGTTAAGCATGGACTGGCTAACGAGTTTCTATGGGAGTGGGAAGAAGGTGGGCTTATCGTTGGGTACATCGAAGTGTACATTGGGGACATGAGTCATGCATTTTTGAAAGAGGCCTGCAGAGCATAACAAATGAAAATTAATATTAAATCAACAAAAGACATTGCACTTGATCATGGAATCAAATGTGTTGTATATGGTTTTTCTGGAGTTGGCAAAACAGTGCTGTGCTCTACAGCACCAAAGCCAATTGTTTTATCTGCAGAAAGCGGCCTTCTGTCATTGAGCAAGGTTGATATTCCATATATTGATATATGTACAATTGAAGAGATTGGTGCATCCTTTGAGTTTTTAAAAAACAATGATGATTATGAAACTATTTGCATTGACTCATTATCGGAAATTGCAGAAACAGTTTTAAATGAATTCAAAAAAGAAAGTAAAGATGGGCGTCAGGCATATATGCAGCTTGCTAGTTCTGTTACCAATCTTATTCGTAATTTTCGTGATATTCCTAACAAAAATGTTGTATTTATTGCTAAAGCAAAGCATATGGTTGATGAGGAATCTGGTTCATCAAGTATTGAGCCATATGCACCAGGCCAAGTGATTAAATTTCAACTGCCATATTTAACCGATCAGGTTTTCTATATGGATATAGACAGAAAAGGCAATCGGATGTTAGCTACAAAAGCCACACGGAAATATACAGCAAAAGATAGGTCTGGAATGCTCAGTGAATTAGAAGAGCCTGATTTAAGCAAAATATTTGATAAAATTCGGGGCACATCATAGTGGAAATTTATGCTTATATTGCTAATAAAAGGTTCAGCAAGGAAGAGTATATTTTAGCAAAGAATGCAAATATCAATCTTGTATGGGTTGGTGATTGTGATTGTGATCCATTTACAGTTAGTTGGGAATGGGTTATGAACAGATGGTATGATCATTTTGCAGAGCTTTCTAGTGTTGAAGAAGCTGAGTATATTGCAGAAGATAGGTTTCAATTTGATGGTGTTGTTGCAACACATCCTGCAACTGCTTTGAATTTGATAACAGAAACATCAATTGGTGTGTTTGATTCTAATGCTTCTGATGCATCTTGGTTCAAAATATTTGAATGAATCAACACTTTTGAATTTATAGGAGATAATATAATGACAGGTTAAAAATGCTTTAAACGACTAAAGATATTCACATAAACAAATGAAGTAATTAAACATATTGGAGAAAATATTATGGCACAACTTCCTTCTGTATTTGTAACTGATGACCATGAAGCATCATCTGGTTTTGATCCGATTCCTGCTGGTGTGTACCTTGCTGAGATTATTAAGACTCAGATGAAGGATACAAAAGATGGAACTGGGAAATACCTCATGGTACAGTTTAAGATCATTGAGGGTGATTATGCAAAGAGGTTTGTTTTCACAAATTTGAATCTTGTAAATAAATCAAGTGATGCAGTGAAGATTGCTAATTCTGAGCTGAAGTCGATTTGTAATGCTGTTGGTTATGAAGGTGAGCTTGAGGATTCTGAGGATCTTCACAACATCCCACTCGGGATTAAGGTTGTTATCCGTGAGGCAACTTCCAAATGGCCAGCATCTAATGAAGTCAAGCGGTATTATCGTGAAGATGATATGCCAGAGTCTGATAGTGGCAGCCCATTTGCATAAAGCATAAAGGCGGTGTTGCCCCTACCGAAGAAGCAACAGGGGCACTATTTTATAGGTGGAATCATGAATTACAGAACATATAGTGACTATGAATTAGTTAGGGAAGCACAGGCTAATGATACAAACTCATTGGCAATTGAGCTTAGTGGTAGATTGGAAAGATTGCATGCTTTAATTGATGAAGCGAATAATCTAATGGTAGATATTGTTGATACGGTTGACTGCTATCATAAAGGTAATACTGATGAAATACTAGAAATGAAAGCACAATCAACTTGGCCAGATATTCAAAGGTGTTCTAATATTATAACAAAAATGAGAGGATTGGCATAAAGCATAAAGGCGGTGTGACCCCTACCGAAGAAGCAACAGGGGTACTAATTGATAAGCACTTTCCAAGGTTGCAGTAAGAATGATTATATCAAGCATTACTGGTAAACGGACTAACTGAGTGGACTGATCACCACTTGAACTACTA
>Ga0208795_1000253_pt1 | contig 27332 bp, 36 predicted proteins | sample CB_VirMetaG_6_FD_184541 | JGI IMG/M metagenome (GOLD analysis project Ga0208795, IMG submission 184541) | Freshwater to marine saline gradient viral communities from Chesapeake Bay - CB_1508_2 Viral MetaG (SPAdes) (version 4) | ecosystem: Environmental > Aquatic > Marine > Coastal | place: USA... | reverse complement strand
ATAGACTTGCGTCTAGATATACAAAAGCTTTAGCTAGATCTATGAGTAATGCTAAACAAGTAAAATCAGTCGAGCCTCTAATTCAAGGTCTTCCAACTACGGATAACTTTGATTCAGGTGACGGTGTATCTTTATTTAATACATCACACCCAACAGTGGCTGGAACTTTTGCTAATACTTTAGCAACTCAAGCTGACCTTAACGAAACTTCATTGGAGCAGTCTTTAATTGACATCGCTGCGATGAGTGACGAAAGAGGTTTAAGAATCGCTGCTAGAGGAATAAAAATGATTATTCCTTCTGAGCTACAATTCACAGCTGAAAGATTGATGAAGTCTCAAGGTAGAACTGGAACAGCTGATAATGATGTCAATGCAATCGTATCTATGGGTATGATTCCGCAAGGATACAGAGTTAATAACTATTTAACTGACTCTGATGCATTTTATATCTTAACAGACGTACCTAATGGTATGAAAATGTTCAACAGAGCTCCATTGACAACTGCAATGGAAGGCGACTTTGATACTGGAAACGTTAGATACAAAGCTAGAGAAAGATACAGCTTCGGCGTATCAGACCCTAGAGGTATCTTCGGCGTTGAAGGTGCGTAATCAATAAATTTTATGGGGCCGCCTTAAAACGGCCCCATTTACAATATAAACGGTGAGATTCATGAAAAATTTTTTAGTTAACATTTGGGCATACAATTATCATGCCAAATTTGAAGTATTATCTGAAGATAATGCAGAATCCCTAGAAAATGCAATCCTTGACAAACTTGGAGAAAAGAGTATAAAATGGGAAGATCTTGGAAATAGTTATAATGACAAGATCAACAGAATAACCTATGAGGAGGTTATACATGATACAAGACCTATACAAACAAAAAAGGTCCTTGGAGTTGAAGTGGGAACAGGAGCATCTATCTAATGGTAGATATACTCTTGAGATGGTCAAAATTGATGATAGAGTCAAAGAGATCATTACAAAGATCAAGCTAGAAGAAGCTGAGATAGCCCACAGGCAAAATACTATTGAAGGTGCCGCTCCACAAGTTTCTGTAGCTACTTAATCAAAAGCTACATCGTTGGAATAAATCCACTCCACACTACAGGCTCTCTTGCACTCTACTAAAAACTAGTATATAAATTACTCACTATACATAATAAATGTTAAATGTAGACGCGTATAGTCGACAACCCTAGGGACTACATTTAAAATATCTAGGAGGATATTAATATGGCAACAACTACATTTTCGGGACCAGTAAAAGCGGGAACGATAAGAGAAGGAGCTAGTGCAAACGCAGGTTTTGTATTAATGGCTCAATCAGCAGTGATAGATATCATTGGTGCAACAGCTACAACAAACGTAGGAATTATTCCTGCAAATTCACAAATTGTAGATGTAGTATTAAACGTTACAACTGTTTCTAACGATGGTGGAACTGCAACAGTTCAAGTTGGACATGCAGGTGATACTGATGAGTATTTACCAGCTACTAACGTAAAAGCTTTAGCTACAACTAGAGGTACTATACAAACTGATGGTACAGACATTGGTACATCAGACCAAACTGTAACTGCAACTTACACAGCAGCTAACGGTGATGGTACTACAGGTGCAGCTACTGTTACTGTTTTGTACATACAAAATAATAACTTAAGTTAATAAATAATTAGTGTGGGGCTTCGGCCCCACATAAATTTAATGGAGAAAAATTATGGCAACATCAGATCAACAGTTTTCTACAAGAACTTCTGACGGTAGATTTGGTAGAGCAACAGACGCATCATCTAATTTTATTGGACCAGCTAGAATAACTTATATTCAAGTTGAAGGCGTAGCTAACAGTAACATTAAACTTTATGATGGAACAGATGCAACTGGGGCTTTAGTATTCGAAGGTAATTGTGGAACTGAAGGGTTAGACATTTATGTACCAGGAAGTGGTATCAGATGTAGAACTGGAATATATTTAGATTTAACTAATACTACTTCGGTTACTATCGGATATACTGGCTAGGAGGCTAAATGGCTAACACTACCTCTCAAACTACAACGTTTGACAAAACGTTTTCTATTGATGAAATAATAGAAGACGCTTTTGAACGTATTGGTTTAAATTCAGTAGCTGGTTATCAAATGAAATCAGCAAGAAGATCCCTTAACATTTTATTTCAAGAATGGGGTAATAGAGGTATTCACTATTGGGAAATAGGTGAACTTGATCTTGATTTAATTCAAGGACAAGCTGAGTATAAATTTTTTAGATCAGCTGCAGATGGTACGAGTGCTACTTCAAATCCAAACGGTATTTATGGAATATCCGATGTTCTTGAAGCACAGTTAAGAGGTAATAGAACTCAAACTACTCAATCAGACAGCCCTATGACTAAAGTTGATAGATCAACTTATGCAGGTTTTTCAAATAAACTTTCACAAGGAACACCTAATCAATACTGGGTTCAAAGATTTATAGATCATGTTAGTATCAGTATTTATCCTACACCAGATTCAACTAATGCATCTAAAGATATGCATTTCTACTACATAAAAAGAATTCAAGATGTTGGAGATTATACAAATGCAACAGATGTTCCATTTAGATTTGTGCCTTGTATGACTGCAGGACTAGCTTTTTATTTAGCACAAAAATATCAACCACAATTAGTTCAACAAATGAAACTATATTATGAAGATGAATTAGCTAGAGCATTAGCAGAAGATGGTTCAGCTTCGAGTACATTTATTACACCTAAAGCTTATTACCCAGGAGCATAATGGCAAAGTACGCAACAGGAAAACATTCAAAAGCAATATCTGATAGATCAGGTATGGAGTTTCCGTACAGAGAAATGGTTAGAGAATGGAATGGTGCATTTGTACATGTATCTGAATATGAACCAAAGCAACCACAACTTGAACCAAAACCAATAGGTGGTGATGGTATTGCATTATTAAATGTTAGACCAGATAGAACAGAACCTATTACAACTGTAATGATTTCTAATAATGGTTTTGAAACATATGAAGCAGGATCTGGAATTATAAATGTTTTTTCTCCTGGACATGGTTTAACAAATGGAACAACTTATTTATTTAGAGGTCCACCAACAATTTCACCTGGTACCGGTACAGAGTCTAATCCTGTTTTTGCTTATGCAACTATTCCTAACTTTGATGGAATAACTGGTGCACAAATAGGACAAGGTTCAGGGTATGCTATTACAACAGGGAAATATAAAAATGATCTAAGAGATACAACAGATTATTCAATAACTAATTTTTTCTATTTTACAGTTAACTCAGATACTGCTACAACAGGTAATATAAAAGGAGGAGGCTACGGTTGTTCCGTTGGGCCTATAACAATAGAAGCATGATAAATAAAATTTGGAATTGGATAAAAAATATATTTAAACCTGAAAAACAAGATCCACATCTTGTTTTGTATGAGGAGCCACAAGAAGAAACTGCTAAACAAAAAAAGATACGTTTAAAGCATAAAGGGGATATTAAATAATGGCTGGATTAAGTTATAGCGATTTAGTTACAAATATTAGAAATTATACAGAAACAGATTCTAATGTTTTAACCACAGCTGTTTTAGAGAACATAATTTTAAATGCTCAATATAGAATAATGAGGGATATACCTATTGATTCTGATAGAAAACAACAAGAAGGTAATTTAGTTGTAGGTCAAGAAACTATTAATGCTCCAGCAGGGGCATTATTTATTAGAGGTATTCAAGTATATGATTCAACATCTGCTATAACAGGAGCGAATGTTTGGTTAGAAAAAAAAGATGTAACTTATTTACAAGAATATGTGCCATCTACAGAATCAGCAAAAAGAGGACAACCCAAATATTATGCTATGTATGGTGGAGCAACAGGAAATACTGACACTACATCTGGTAGAATGATGTTTGCTCCGGTCCCTGATGCAACATATAAATTTAGGGTTCATTTTAATGTCATGCCAGCTACTTTAGAGTCTGGAAATCAAACTAATTATATTAGTCTTAATTTTCCAAATGGTCTATTATACTGCTGTTTATCAGAAACTTATGGATTTTTAAAAGGTCCAATAGATATGTTGACATTATATGAAAATAAATATAAACAAGAGGTACAGAAGTTTGCTAATGAGCAAGTTGGTAGAAGACGAAGAGACGACTATACTGATGGTGCTGTTCGTATACCAATAACATCGGCAAACCCGTAGGAGATTAAATTATGGCAATAACATCAGCAGTTTGTACTAGTTTTAAAGTAGAACTTTTAAAAGGAGTTCATAATTTTACAGCTACAACAGGAAACACATTTAAAATAGCACTATACACAAGTTCAGCTTCATTAGGAGCAGGCACTACAGCTTATTCAACATCGAATGAAATTACAAATTCATCTGGAACTGCTTACACAGCAGGAGGCGCAACTCTTACAAGCGTAACTCCAGTCGCTGATAGCACAACTGCAGTTTGTGATTTTAATGATGTAAGTTATACTTCAGCGTCTTTTACAGCAAATGGTGCTTTAATTTATAATGATACAGCTTCTGGTGACCCGGCATGTGCTGTTATAGCATTTGGTTCTGATAAAACTGTAACTAGCGGAACTTTTACAATTCAATTTCCAACAGCAGACGCAACCAACGCTATTATAAGAATAGCATAAGGAGGCACTCCTTATGGCTACTTCAATCTGGGGCGGAGACGATCCACTCGTAGCATGGAATCAAAATTCATGGCAATCTAATGTTGCAACTGTTTCATTAACAGGTGTATCTGCAACCACATCAGTTGGAACTGTAAAATCTTTTCCTGAGGCAGGATGGGGATCTGATGGTTGGGGCGAAGATGGTTGGAGTGGAACTTTTATAGTAGAGTTAACTGGAGTCTCTGCAACAACATCTGTTGGTTCTGTATCAGTAAGTGCTGAAATAGGTTCTGGTTGGGGTAGAGGTGAATGGAACAACAACGAAGGTTGGGGTATTCAAGGAACAGTTCTGCTTGATGGACAATCAGCTACAACAAGTGTAGGTTCAATATCTCCTGCTGATGTAATGGGATTAACAGGAGTCTCTGCAACAGTAAGTGTTGGATCACCTACTATAATTGGTAATGTTTCATTTACATTAACAGGAGTTTCTGCAACAGTAAGTGTTGGATCAATATCACCTGCCGACATAGTAGGACTAACAGGTCAAGCTATGACTTCTGCAGTAGGTTCAATATTACCTGCAGACGTAATTGGAGTTACGGGAGTTTCTGCAACAACAAGTGTTGGTAGTCCAAATATTACATCAAATCCTCTTGTCCTACCAACTGGAGTTTCTGCAACTGTTTCTGTCGGAGCATTAGCACCAGCAGATGTAATGGGATTAACAGGAGTATCCATGACTTCTGCAGTAGGATCTTTAAGTCCTCCTGTTGTTATGGGATTAACAGGTGTTTCTGCAACAGCTTCTGTAGCTATATTTGGCACTTCAACAGGTTTTGGAATTCAAGCATATTCAAGCGTTGACACTGGTTCAAATTCATCGTATACAAATGTTGCAACTGGATCAAATACAAGTTATAGTGACGCTGCATAGGAGATAAAATTTATGGCATCAACATATACACCTTTAGGGGTAGAACTACAAGCAACTGGTGAAAACGCAGGAACTTGGGGAACAAAAACTAATACAAATTTACAAATTATAGAACAAATTTCTGGTGGATACATTTCAAAAAGTATTGCAGGTGGTGCACAAACTACAGCTTTATCTGTTTCTGATGGAGCAACAGGTGCAGAACTTTCACATAGAATGATCGAATTTACAGGTACAATATCTGGAAATCAAATTGTAACTATACCGATTGATGTCCAAAACTTTTATATTTTAAGAAATTCAACTTCAGGATCTCACACAGTTCAATTTAAATATGCTTCTGGTTCAGGAGATTCTTTTACATTTGCAGCTGGAGATAAAGGTGATAAAATTGTTTTTGCAACAGCAAACGATGGTACAAACCCTGATATAGATACACTAGCTATTGGAACAGGTATTTCTGCTGTTGTCGATGATACTACACCACAATTAGGTGGCAATTTAGATGTTAATGGAAATGATATTGTTTCTACTTCAAATGCAGATATTGATATTGTTCCAAATGGAACTGGTGATGTTGTTCTTTCAGCAGATACAGTAAAAGTTGGAGATAGTGGTGCAGCCGCTACTCTTACGTCAAATGGTGCAGGAGCACTAACTGTTACTACTGGAGGCGCTGCAGATCTAGTTTTAAGCACAAATAGCGGAACAAACTCTGGAACTGTTACTATTACAGATGCTGCTAATGGAAATATTACCGTAGCACCAAATGGAACAGGTAGAGCAAAAGTAACTAATGCAACATCAAGTTCAACACAAACTGTAACTACTGATGGAAAAGGTCTTGTCTTCTCCATGGTTTTCGGGTATTAATATAGAAGGAGATTATAAAAAATGGCAACACCAAATTTAGTAAATATAGCAACGATCACACCTAAAAATGCTATGGGTAGTTTATCTGATACAAACAGAACTACAATGATAGATGTTCCTGCAGAAACTGCAGTAAGAATTGATACAATATTATTAGCAAACATTGATGGAACTAACGCTGTTGACGCAACAGTAGAAATTAGTAATGACAATGGTTCAACTTATTATAAAATTGCAAGTACAATATCTGTACCTGCAGATTCAACATTAGATTTAATTGCTAGACCTATATATTTAGATGAAACAGATTTAATTGCTGTTACAGCCGGAGCTGCAAACGATTTAGCTTTTCATGTTTCTTATGTAGAAATGGTTGATTAATTTTAGGGAGGAAAGAAAACAATGCCAAGAATTATAAAATCAGCTAAAGGAACTTTCACAACATCTACCGTAACTATTGATTCTTCAGGAAGAGTTGTTGCAGCAGCAACAGGTTCTGCTGGAGGTGCAAACCAAGTTCCAGCATTAATGGTAACAGATGGAACTAACGGTACTTACACTGCAAGTAATAATGCTAATTTTGGATTAGCTTATGTCTACGCTGGCGGTGGCGGCGGCGGTGGCGGCGGAAATTATCCAGGAAATGAAGGTGGAGACGGCGGAATTGGTGGAGAAGGTGGTTTTGGAGTTTTTGGTTTTCCTATCTCTGGAGGTGAATCACATAATTATACTATTGGAACAGGAGGAAGTGGTGGAACTTCTGCTGGTCCTATTACAAATGGAAATGCTGGTCAAACAGGTCAAGCAACTACACTAACAAATGTGGGAACTGCTAATGGTGGTGGCGGTGGAACGGGTGGCCCAAGACAAGGTGGAAACGTTAACACTCCAGGATCAGGTGGAACAGCACCAAGTTCATTATTTGCTTCTGCAGTAAATGAGGCTAAAAAAGTTCACTCAGGTGGAGTGCCATATGGTGGTGGCGGAAATGGTGGAGCTCAAGGTAATCCAGGTGGAAGCGGACAAGCTGGTGGTGGCGGTGCTTTATTCATTTATGAGAATGTAGGGGAATAATGGCTATATTTATTTTTGCAAAAAATTCAAACGATCAAACAGGTGCTTTATGTAATATTGTTGAAAGTCAAACTGTATTAGATAATAATTGGAATGGCGATCCTTCAAATTATGACATGGTAACTGTATCAGATGAACTTTTTAATTCTGTTAGATTACAAGAAAAAGAAGTAGTTTCTAAAAATGGAGACACTGTAAACACAACAGATTTATCCATAGCTTTTACTTTTAGATCGGGTTTAACACAGGATATTAACGTTAAAGTTAATCAAATGGATAACTGGTTAAAAATAAATTCTTCAAAACCTTTAGCTAGTTCTGTTACAACATATAAAAATTTTATAGATAGTATAGATGTTAACAGTTTAATTACTGATCCATCTGCTGATGCAACATTCGATGAAACAACTGGTTTGTATTCTGACGGAACACCTTTAAATTCTTCTTTAGAAAAATATGCTGAAGATCAAGGTATTACAGCAGTTAACGGTAGTCAGCTTTTATAGTTTACTTTATACGTTTTTTAACGTATAAATTTATTTATGTTTAGAAAGACAATAGAATTTATAGCTAATAAAAAATATGTTGATTCAAAACAAGATCAACCTATTCCAATAAAATTAAATATACCAGAATGGTATAAAAAATTAAAACATTCTGTTGATAAAAGAACTGTTAAAGGCTGTATGCCTTTTTTAGATTCTATGAGCACTGGATATTTATTAAAAGTTCCAATAGATATAAAAATAAGACATAATGTACCTAATGAAGAAACAGGTGAAAAAGATGGTTATTGGAGAACAGGAACTATAGATTCAAACTTAATGAAAGCTGAAAGAATAAATGTAAATGGTCAAAAACCAGATACTCATTCTTCTTTTCAATTAGAAGGATCTCCAACTGTTGAAAAAAACAAAAACTTACCTTTTTATAAAATATTAAATCCTTGGGTTATAAAAACACCTCCAGGATATTCTTGTTTATTTGTGCCACCTTTAAATAATAGTGATGATAGATTTTCTATTATCCCTGGAATTGTTGATACAGACACATACAATCAAGAAGTTAATTTTCCTATAGTTATAAATGGAGACAAGTATGAGGTTTTAGATACAATGATAACAAAAGGAACTCCTTATGTTCAAATCATTCCTTTTAAAAGAGATAGTTGGGAAATGAAAATAAAAGGAGAATCAGTAGATAAATTTAAAACAAGAAGTATGTTTTTTCCTTTTACAATTTTAAATAATTACAAAAAAAATATCTGGAATAAAAAATCATGGACTTAAAAAATTATGTGTATATTAGAGACGATCTAATTCCAGTAAATATAGTTAGTAGTCTTATAAAATTTTCAAATTCTTTAGATTTTACTCCAGCTTATGTAGGGGGTGAGGAAACAGCTGTGATAGATCAAAGTATAAGAAATACTTATGCATATTCTTTAACAAGTCCCCACTCTTCTTTAACTCATTGTCATCGTTACAATCTTTTACATTATTATTTTAGTACAGCAATTAAAGAATATCTTGAAAAAATTAATGTACAAGACCCTGATCCAAAATTTTTAAAAATAAAAACTATAGATGTTTTAAAATATAAAGAAGGTGGTTTTTATAAATACCATATTGATCATTTTGACAAAGAACCAAGAACTTTTAGTTGTATACTTTTATTAAATAATGATTATGAAGGTGGAGAACTTTGTTTTAGATATCCTGATACAACAAGAGAGTGGACAGTGGAGAAAAAAGCAGGCAGGATTATAGTTTGGCCAAGTAATTTTTTATATCCACATAGTGTAAAACCTGTTACGAAAGGAATAAGATATTCGGTAGTATCATGGGCAATATAAAAGAATTTAAATATAAAAAAATAGAAAACTTTCTTACAAAAGAACAAATATCATTAATGAGTCATTACTGTAAATTAAAACATATTGTAAACAAAGATAGTTTTGATTTTGTACAAAGCAATGTTGGAGATACTCGTTTTTATGCAGATCCTCTTATGGAAGCTTTAATGTTAGATAAGAGAAAATTATTAGAGCAAGAAACAGGGTTGGAGTTATTACCCACCTATTCTTTTTGGAGAATGTATACTAAAGATGGTAGTTTAAAAAGACACAAAGACAGACACCCTTGTGAAATAAGTGTAACTGTAATGATAGGATCTTGCGGAGAGTCGTGGCCAATATACATGGATGAAAAACCAATTGAAATGAAACCAGGAGATGCTGTTATATATTTAGGATGTGATATTTGGCATGAAAGAAAACCTTTTACAGGAGATTGGCATGCTCAATCTTTTATGCATTATGTAGATAAGAATGGATCTTATGCTGATGAAGCTTTGGATAAAAGACAATTTTTTTGTATGCCTGGAGTTAGATAATGCAATTTAAACAATATAAAAAAGATGGATCGTGTGATTTACAATTTAGTTGGAAAGAAAGACTTATTATATTATTTAAAGGAAAAATTTATTTTTCTGATACTGCTTTAAGACATTTTGGTAATATGTTAGTAAGTATAGTTGCAAACTGGCAAAAAGATTTTAATGAAAAAACTAAAAAAGAAGTAACTTATCGAGATAAAACAAAAATAGAAATAAAATGAAAGTAATAAAAAACTTCTACGATAAAGATAAATTTGAAGAAATACAAAAACTTATATTAGGATCTAATTTTCCTTTTTATTTTAATGATGGTGTTGCAGATCCTGAACAAACAAATGATTTTTATTTTACACATACTTTTTACAAAGACTATCAACCAACCAGTCCATATTACAAAATGTTAATACCTATAATAGATATGATAAAACCAAAATCTCTTGTAAGAATTAAAGCTAATTTGTATCCAAGAACTGAACAATTACATCATCATAAAAAACATGAAGATTTTGATTTTGATAATTATGGATTAGTTTTATCTTTAAATAATTGTGATGGTGGAACACAAATAGGAGATAAGTTTATTCCATCAATAGCTAATCAAGCTATTATTTTTAAAGCTAATGTTCCACATAATAGCACCACTTGTACGGATGAAAAAGCTAGATTTAATATAAATTTTAACTACATATAAAATTAAAACTAATTCCGTATTTAATTTTATTGGTATGATTTTTAATTGCTTTATGTTTTAAGAAACCATTGAATAATGCAAACGATCCTTTCTCTGGTTTAATTGTTTGATCAATCTCTGGAAAATGTAAAGTTTGTTCATGGTTGTGTAGATATATAACTCCAGACCATAAAGAACTTGCATGATCGTGTTCTACAGTTTCTCCATTTGGAGAAACTTTTATACCCCAAGAATCTGTTAAATAGTAATGTCGTAATGAAATGTTTTTGTCTACGTAAGCTATAAATTGTGAAATTATTTTACCAAATTCTTCATCGTGATTAAAATAAGTATACGAGGTCATTTGATCTTTTACGTTTGTTTTAAAACTCATATTGTCTTCTTTTTTAATACCCTCTTCTATTTTTTTAATAAAATAATTTGCGTCAATATCGACTACCCCTTGAATAAAAAAGTAATCTCTTAATATTTTTTTTTCAAAATGCTTGTTTATGTTTATATTCATTCTGTATTTTTCCTTGTAAAATAGCATATAAAATGCTTTAAACATATAAAAATCTATAATATAGTCCCGATATGCTACAAAAAATAGGATTTCAGCCAGGTATAAATAAACAAATCTCAGAGACTACTGCAGAAAGTCAATGGGTAGATTGCGACAATGTACGTTTTAGATATGGCACACCTGAAAAAATAGGTGGCTGGAAGCAACTAGGGACTGATGATTTAACAGGAGCCACTAGGGGTCTTCATCATTTTGTAAATAGCTTAGGCAGAAAATACGCAATCATTGGTACAAACAGAATTTTATATGCTTACTCAGGTGGTGTTTTCTATGACATACACCCAATTGATACAACCACTACGCTTACAAATGCTTTTAGTACCACTAATGGATCACCAACAGTTACAATAACTTTTTCGAGTGCTCACAATATGCAACAAGATGATATTATTCTTTTAGATAATTTTACTACTATAACCAATTCAAATTTTAGTGCATCTGATTTTGATGATAAAAAATTCATGATAACATCTGTACCTACAACCACTACTCTTACAATTACAATGCCTTCAAATGAAACAGGATCTGGTGCAACTACATCTGGTGGTATTAGAGTTCAACATTATTATACGGTAGGACCAGCTGTTCAAGCACAAGGATTTGGTTATGGATTAGGTTCTTGGGGTGGACCAGAAGCAGGAGCAACTACAACTACACTCAATGGTGCAATTAATGATTCAGTCACTAGTATTGTTTTAACAGATGCTTCACAATTTCCTGATACTGGAACAAACTTTGTTATAATAGATTCTGAAGAAATTTCTTACACTGGTATTACTAGTAATACATTAACAGGATGCACAAGAGGAGTCGCTGGTACAACAGCAGCCTCTCACAGCGATGGTGCAACGGTTACAAATTCAACTGATTATGTTGCATGGGGTGAAGCTGCGTCAGGAGATTTAGTTATTGAACCTGGTATGTGGTCACTAGATAATTTCGGTGACAAAGCAATTTGTTTAATTCACAATGGTAGTGTTTTTGAATGGGATTCATCTTTATCAAGTGCAACGACTACAAGAGCTACAGTTATATCCGGTGCACCAACAGCATCACGACACATGGTTGTATCTACACCAGATCGTCACTTAGTATTTTATGGCACAGAAACAACAATCGGTGATACATCAACACAAGATGATATGTTCATCAGGTTTTCAGACCAAGAGGATATAAACACTTACACACCTACAGCAACCAATACAGCTGGTACACAAAGACTGGCCGATGGATCACGGATCATTGGAGCAATTAGAGGTAGAGATGCACTTTATGTTTGGACTGATACAGCATTGTTCACTCAACGTTTTGTTGGTCAACCATTTACTTTTGCCTTTGCACAAGTTGGAACTAACTGTGGACTTGTTGGCCAGAACGCATGTGTTGAAGTTGATGGTGCTGCGTACTGGATGTCAGAAAATGGTTTCTTTAGATATGCTGGTAAATTAGAATCATTACCATGTTTAGTAGAAGATTTTGTTTATGATGACATAAACTTAACATCAGGTAATCAAATGGTATCAGCAGGATTAAATAATCTGTTTGGCGAAGTTATATGGTTTTACCCAACTTCATCTTCTTCTGTAGTAAATAGAATGGTAGCCTATAATTATTTTGACTCATCACCACAAAGACCTGTTTGGACAAATGGAACACTATCTAGAACAATGTGGAAAGACTCTGCCGTATTTGGTTCACCACACGCTACATTATATGATGCAGATACAGACACATCTTTTGATGTAGTTGGAAATACAGATGGCATAACAACTTACTATGAACATGAAATAGGAACTGATCAAAATAAAAATGGAGTCATAACCGCAATTACTTCAAACATATCTTCTGGAGATTTTGATATTACACAACAAAGAGCAGCAACTGGTCAGGTAACAGGTGTTGCAACTTTTAAAGGAGATGGTGAGTTCTTAATGAAAATAAGAAGATTTGTACCTGACTTTATAACACAAACAGGAACAACTAGAATTACATTACAATTAAAAAACTATCCTAATGATAGTCAAACAGGTTCTCCACTTGGACCTTTTGATATAACTCCTACCACACAAAAAGTAGATACTCGTGCAAGAGCTAGAGCGGTAGCTATGAAAATAGAAAACACAGCAACTAGTCAAAGTTGGAAACTAGGAACTTTTAGATTAGATACACAACCAGATGGACGTAGGTAATGGCAAAGATAGTACAAGTAATAACTAGACCGTCAAACGAATATGACATACAAACTGCAGAAGCTCAAGTAAGAGATCTTGATGCTATTGTTGAAAAATTAAACTCAACATTTCAAGAAGAATTAAAAGAAGAAATTGAAGCATTTAACTTTTTTGTAAACTAATATGGCTAATCAATATAAATTCGTAGGTATAGACAACAGCACAACAGGGAGTGCACTTACTCCTTTTGGATCAGGAAACCCTTTAGTTAGTGAAACTTATGTTATTAAGTCTATATTGGTGACTTCTGCTGGAACACCAACAGTCACAGTTACAAATAACAGTATTACAGCTATTAAATCAGCAGCATTAACAGCTAATGTTACAACAGAATTATTAACCCAACCGCTAATAATAGAAGGTGGAAAAACCTTTACAGTTCAAGCAAGCACATCAGATTCGTTTGATGTAGCTATTAGCTATTTAAACATTAAGAAAGAGGTAACAACATAATGATAGAGCTACAACCAGATAAGGTAATAGAAAAGATAAGTAATAAAAAAACAGGAGAAATATATAAAAATGATCAAGAATGGAAGAATAAAGGTATATCTCCAGAGGACATTAGAAAAGATGTAACTCTTATTATGCCAAGTCTTGATTTATTCCCAAAAACAAAATAGAATAGTAAAATGGCCATAACTAGAACTCAAATAGCAAGACAATTATATAGAATCGGTGGAGTCGGAGGACGAGCTGAAGAAGGACCTGTTGAAAGAGGTGGAGGTGGAGATAGAGGTGGATCTGATTTTGGTCAGTTTGCAAGAAGACAACAACAAAATAAAGCGTTAGAAGGTAAAGGTTTTTTAGGAAAAGATTTAGGAATAAATGTTGGTGAACAAAGTGGTTTAGCTAAAGTTGGAGATTTTATAAAAGGTGGTGGAATTACAGGAGCGATATTAAGCTCTTTAGCTGGAGCCTTTCCGAGTAGCGGAACTACAAAACCAGTTAGTCCTTTTACTAGAGATGATAATAAACAGATGGATTCTTCAATACCTTTATGGGCACAATTAGGTTTTAATAATGAAGAAGACTATTTAGCATCATTACAAGCACAAGAAACTATGGACCAAGAACCAGAGGTAGAGGTAGAAGAACCTTTTGAAGTATCAAGAAGATTTAGAGCTGAAGGTGGTATCATGAATACTGATGTTGTAGGTGGTGAATACGATTTTGAATCTGCAAGACAGATGTATGGTCTAGGTAAACTTGTTAAAAAAGTTACAAGAACAGTTAAGAAGATTGCAAAGTCACCAATAGGTAAAGCTGCATTATTATATACAGGTGCAGGTGGTCTTGGTAATTTAGCAGCAGGACAAAGTTTTTTTAGTAATTTTGCAAGACCTGGATTTCTTGGAAATGTAGGATCTATATTTAGTGGAGATGGCATAAGAAATATTTTAGTTGGAAGACCAGAGTCAATAATAAGTCCTAAAGGCAGTGATATATTTAGACAAGCAGCAACAAAAGGCATATTTGGCACAGGTGGTAATTTAAATCCTTTAACCGCAATATCAGCAGTATCAGCAGTATCAGGACTACTAACACCTGAACAAGAAGAAGAGGCACAATTAATTTCAGATCAAACAGGAATAGACATAGAAGAAATAAGAGCTAACCCTGATAAATATTTAGCAAGAAGATTTAGAGCTGAAGGTGGATCTACAGAGGGTAAAGAACCTGTAGCTAAAAAGACTATGCCATTATTAGATATGGATGGAAAAGAAATGGATTTAAGAGCTGAAGGTGGGTTTGTACCTATAGGACGTATGGAAAAAGCAGATGACGTCCCTGCAAGATTATCAAAGAATGAGTTTGTATTTACAGCTGATGCTGTTAGAAACGCCGGCGACGGAGATGTAGACAAAGGCGCAGAAGTTATGTATAACATGATGAAGAACCTCGAATCCGGAGGTGACGTATCTGAAGAATCGCAAGGATTAGAAGGCGCTAGAAAAATGTTTCAAACATCACAAAGATTAGAGGAAGTATTATAATGGCTATTCAACAAGTACAAAATTTACCTGCACAATTCGTTCAAGATCTAGGACAAGATTTAGCAAAACAAGTTGTGTCACAATCAGGCGTACCTGTAGTATCAACTGGTATTGCTGGTATATCACAACAACCTGGTGAAACAGCTGCTGATTTTGCAGCAAGACAAAGTGCTGCTCAACAATTTACAACAAGACAACAAAGTTTATCAGGCCTTGCACCACAAGTAGCAGGTCAAGATGCACTACAAACACAAGCACAAAATTTAGCAACCCAAGGTGTAGGATCTTTTCAACCATTTTTACAACAAGCACAAACTGCTGGAACAGCAGCTGGAACAGCATTAGGTGGAGTAGGTTTAGGAGCAACATCTTTTCAACAAGGCGTACAAGACTTTATGTCTCCGTATCAATCACAAGTAATTGATGCAACACTTTCAGAATTTGATCGTAATACGCAAATACAACAACAAAGTATAAGAGATCAACAAGCAGCTTTGGGTGCGCTCGGCAGTGGTCGAGCGGGAGTGCAACTCGCAGAGTTTGGCACAGGGGCTGCGAGAGAACGAGCATTATTACAAGCCGGTCTCTTGCAACAAGGTTTTGGTCAAGCGTCAGCCGCTAGACAACAAGATATCGCTAACAGAGGTGCATTTGCAGCACAACAACAAGGCTTAGGTCAATTTCAAGCAGCGTTAGGTCAAGCACAACAAGGTGCAACAGGTACAGATATTTCACGTTTAGGTCAGTTGGGCGCACTGAACCAAGCGCAAGCACAAGCTCAACTTGATGCACAAAGAGAAGCAACAAGACAAGCAGCTTTCTTACCACAAGAACAATTAGACAGGTACGCTGCACAAGTTACAGGAATCATGGGTGGATATCCTGGTCAAACACAAACAACAAATGTACCTAACCCTACACCATTACAAACTGCGTTAGGAGTTGGAACAACACTGGCTGGTATTTATGGAGCACTTCAACCAAACGCTAATATTCAATTTGGGTTTAATAAATAATTATGAACAGGACTTTAAAAAGACCAATGTTTAGAATAGGTGGATCAGCAGGAACTGGTATTACATCAGGACTAGATCAACCAAGAAAACAATATGCACAAGGAACACCTAACCCATACGCACCTAGTGTTAATTTTGGTGGCGTGCCAGGTTTTTTAACTGGTCTTGGTTTAAATTTATTATCGACACCACCACAAGGCGGCTTACTAGCTACTGCAGCGACCGCGGCTCAAGGACCATTTAAAAACTTACAAGAGAGTCAAGCAGCACGTAGAAAATTAGAATCTGAAAAAGAATTTTTAAGAAGTGAAAGACTTGAAGGTCAAGAGTTTGAAGAAGGTTTATTAGATAAAAGACTAGAAGTTGAAAAAATGAAAATTAATTCAGGTGATAGTTTAACTGTTAATCAATTAGCTGCACAATATCTAGATGATTATGATGGTGATTTAAACAAAGCAACAAACAAGGCTAAATTCTTTTTAGAAGTAAGACCACAGCTTGCAGGCACAGTTGGAGATACACAAATAGGTGGTATTATTGAATCTGATTTAAGTAATGAAAAACAAGCTAAAGCATTTGCTCAAAGAAATAGAAATAAAGTTGGTAAAGTATTTTGGGATATAAATACTGGTAAACTTGTAAAATTAGTTAAAGACCCTGAAACAAACAAATTAGGTTTTGTAGATTTTAATATAACAGGAGACATGACACCTGATACTGAAGGTGAAATATTATCTGAAGCTAATGAAAATGAAGTTAAACCAAAACAAACAATTGAAGAAGTATTTCAACCTGGTTCAACCGAGTTAGATCAATTTATAATGAACACTGTTAAAGAAGGTAAAGAGAAAATAAAAAAAGGGATGGAAGAAGTTCCAAACTATAATATATACAGATAGAGGTTTAAATGGCAAAATTTACACCACTACTGCCAGCAGAAGAAAACAGCTCAGCAGCATGGTACACATCAGTAGGCGCGGGTTTAGTATCTGGTTTAATTAAAACTGTAGAAGGTGTAGTATCTCTTGGTGCAGAGCTCGTGGATCTTGGAGCAGACTCTAACACAGTTGCAGATGTGGAAAGATTTTTTGACGATATTAATATATTTGAAGACACGGCACAAGAAAGAGTCGCTGGTAAACTTGTAGAAACATTTACACAGATAGGTATACCAGGTGGAGCAGGTTTTAAACTTGCAACTAAATTAGCAGACAAAGCATTAAAAGCAAAAAAAGCTGGAACATATGCTAATTTAAGAGCTAAAGCTGTTCAAGATGGTATGAAGAAAGCAAAATCATTAAATGATAGAATACCTGACGGAACAAAAAGATTTGCTGCAGGTGTATTTGGTGGTGCAACAGGAGAAACACTTGTTGCTGATGTAGAAGAGATAGGAACGTTTGGAGATTTTTTTGAAGGACCGACTGCGTTAGATACAGTTGAAGGAGAAGGTAGAGAAGAAGCAGGTAGAAGAATATTAAACAGATTAAAGTTTGGTGCAGAGTCTATATTTATAACACCTTTTGTTTATGGTGTTGGTAGAGGAGGTAAGGCTCTTGCAAAACGAGGTCAAGAACTTGCATATAGTGACAGTGCATTTGAAAGATGGGTAAATAAATATATCGGTTCAGCTTTTAGACCTCAAGGAGATTTACCTAGAGAAGTATTTGAATCTGAAATGGCTAAAGCTGGATTAAAAGCAAGAGATACATTTAGAGCAAGAGAGATAGTAGAAAATATTACAAGAGAAGTAGATAAAGTATATCCACGTTCAGGTAAATTTTTTGATACATCAACTGATACACAACAAAAAGATTTTTATAAAAAATTAAATGATGTTTTATTTGAAGGTGATTTAACAAAAGAAATAAACCCAAGAGCAGTAGATGATTTAGTTAAGTTTTTAAAAAAAGCTGACATAGACGAAGAAGCTGCACAAAATATTATATTTAATTTAAATAATGCTAGAGGAGAGTTTACCAATTTAATTAATATATTAAATAAAAATGCAGGAAGTAAAAAAGCTTCTGGTGCAAAAGACCTACAAAAAATTATGAAAGAAAGAATAGAAGGATGGTTAGGTGGCACATATAGAATATTTCAAAGACCAAAAGGTTTATTTAAATTGTTTCAAAAATATAAACCAACCGATGAAGCATATTCAAATGCTATAAATTTATTTAGAAGATATTTAGCAAGAACAGATAAAAATAGAACTAAAGCTTTTGATCCTGAAGGAACAGAATATTATGAAAGAGCAAAATTTTTAGTTGATGATATTGTAAATCAAGTACAAGTTAAAAAGAAACCAGCTGGTTTACCTGATATAACATACACAAATGGTACAGCAATGTCCCAAACAAAAAGTTTTGAAAAAGCAATGGGTAGAGGCAGTAAAGTGCTTAGAGAGTTATTTGGTGAAGTACAAGACCCACGTTATTCTATATTCAATGCAATGACAAACTTATCTGCAGTTGCAAGAACTGCAACTTATTTCGATGATGTTGCAGCGCAAAACAGACAAGTTCAAGAAAGTGGTGGAAGAGGATTTTTTTGGGAAAGTGAAGACCTTGCAAAACAAGCTGTTAACTCACCAACTACAGGTATTGAAATAGTTTCATTAGATGATGTTATTCAAAAATTACCAGGTGGTAATACATTAGTCAGTCCTTTGTCTGGTAAATATACTACAAAAGAAATAGCCGAAGGTATTGAAAATATAAATGACGTAGGTGCAAGTTTAACTGGTTTAATTAGAGGTAGAGAAGGTGCTAAGGGCACAGAAAAAGCAGTTACTTGGTTCTACAGAAATTTATTATTATTTCCAAAAGGTATATCACAATTAGCAAAAACAGTTTTATCTATACCTACACACTTACGTAACTTCTTTAGTGCTGGTGCATTTGCTAGTGCAAATGGAATATTTATTGAAGGTCTAACAAATCCTGGGTTGTTAAAAAAAGCGTTTGCTGAAGGTATTGATACATCAGGGCTCTTGAAACTTGGACCAAACTCAGCAGAAGCGCAAGCAGCTTATAGAGAATTATTAGAGCTTGGAGTTGTAAACTCACAAGTGCAAATAGGAGATCTTGTTAATCTTTTAAAAGATGCAACAGGGAACCCAGGTGTTGTATCGACAGATACAATACTAAGACCTATGCTAAGTAAATTAAAAAAACTTGGAAACTTTTTTCAAGGTAAATATGTTGCAGAGGATGATACATGGAAGATTACAAACTATGTTGTTGAATTAGATAGATTAAAAAAAGCTGCAGTTAAAAGAGGTGTTGATGTAAATAACAAAGAAACATTAAAAGGGTTAAAACAAGAAGCAGCTAATATTGTAAAGAATACTGTACCAAACTACGCATACGTTGGATCTGCTGTTAAGACTGCAAGAATATTACCGATTGGTAATTTTATGTCATTTCCATCTGAAATAATTAGAACTACAACTAATATTGCAGAACAAGGATTAAAAGAAATGAGACACATACCAGCTGCAGGAGAGAAAATAATAGGAAGCAGCGTCACGCCTTATGTAAATATAGAAGGAAAAGGTTTAGTTAAAAATAACAATGAAATGTATGGAACTGGATTTAAAAGATTATCCGGTATGGCATTTACATTAGGAGCTGTGCCGACAATAGCAGTTGAAGGTGCGAAAGCAATTTATGATGTAACAGAAGAAGAGATACAAGCATTACGTCAATTCGTGCCAGAATGGTCTAAAAACTCTACACTTATACCAATAAAAACTGATGATGGTGAACTACGTTATATAGACTTTAGTCACAGTAATGCATACGATGTAATAGCTAGACCATATAGAACTTTAGTAAATAATATTATTGAAGGTCAACAAAATGATGAAACATTATTATCAGGTTTTGTTGATGGAGTATCTGAAGCTAGTGCTGAGATTATGAATCCATTTATATCAGAATCTATTTGGACAGAAGCAACAGCAGATTTAATTGTTAGAGGTGGTAGAACCAAAGAAGGTAGACAATTGTACACGGATCAAACACCAGCAGGTAATAAAGCTGCAATTAGATTTTTACATTTAGGTAATGCATTGGCACCTTCTTACAAACAATTTTTAAGATTAGGTACAGCTGCATTTGGAACTCCTGACAAACGTGGAGATTTTTTAAACATTGGACCAGAGCTAGCAGGATTTATGGGACTACGTCCTATTAAAGTAGACCCATTACAATCTATGGGATTTAAGATAGCTGATTACCAACAAGGTATTAGAAATGCTAGAAGAGAATTTACTGGTGGTTACTTTGGAATATTAAGAGGTGGTAGAATAAAACCAAACGATGTCATTAGTGCATTTTATAATTCAAACAAAGCAAGATTTGAAGTTCAACAAGAAATGAATAAAAATATTAACGCTGCTGGAATTCTTGGTGTTGACACAAGTTCATTAAGAAGAGAATTTAGTGATAGACAAATAAGTACAAAAACTTTTAACAATTTAGCAACAGGAGTATTTGAACCATATTTCCCTTCTCAAGATATTAGAAAAAGATTTGCTGAAATTGCAAATAATTTAGGAGATCCAAATGTGTATTTAGAAGTTGCACCAACATTAAGAGCCATGAAATCTTTATTTAAAGAACTACCTTTAGACTCAACATTTGATATTGATTTAGCTGATTATTTATTTGAGGAAGCACCATTGATACCTTTACCAAATTTACCTCAACCAGTAGTAAATACACAAGCAAATGTGCAAAATGTTAATCCTACAACTAACTTGACATCAACCGAAACTGCATTACTATCTCCATCAGAACAAATTATTAGACAAAGGTTAAGGAGAACATAATGGCGAAAAAATCGGCATTACAAAAAATTGAATCACATGAAAAGCTTTGCAGAATAATGCAAAAGCAAACCTTTGAACAAATAAAAGAAATGCAAGAACGAATTAAAAGATTAGAATATTGGATAGTTGGAGGTATGGGAGCTGTTCTTATAACTTTATTAACGGACATAGCATGAATCTTTCACGGAACTTCACTCTTTCAGAGCTAATTAAATCGGACACGGCTGTCCGTAAGGGTATCAATAACAACCCTAACGCAGAACAAATAGAAAAACTAAAAGCATTGTGTGAAAATATTTTGCAGCCGGTACGTGATCATTTCGGCAGGGTCAAGATAACGAGCGGATTTCGTAGCGTAGAATTATGCGAGGCTATTGGTAGTTCTGCTAGATCACAGCATGCACGTGCAGAGGCCGCAGATTTCGAAGTGGTAGGCACAGACAACGCTGAACTTTTTGATTGGATCAAATCAAACCTTTCACCAGATCAATTGATCCTCGAGTACTACACGCCCGGCGAACCCAACTCGGGCTGGATACATTGCTCATGGATCCCGGATCAACCAAGAGCATCATTCTTACATGCATACAGATCAGAGGGTAAAACAAAATACAAACCTATTCTTGGCAAAGCAAAAGATTTAGTTTAAGGTGTGTATACATACTCAAATTCAGAATTATTAATCGTAAAGTTTAAAAAAAGATCATTTTCAACAATAGGTAAACCAGCTAAATTAAAAGATGTATTAAGAAGCATAGGGACTTTTGTTTGATTATAAAAACAATTTATTAAGTCATAGTAATTAGGATTATCTTTTCTTTTTAATGTTTGAATTCTACAAGTATTGTCAACATGCACTATAGAAGGGACTTCATCAATTGCTTTTTGTCGAGCATCAATTGCAAAAGACATGTAAGGGCTTTCTTTTAAAGTTGCTAAATCAAAATATTCATTGGCATATTCTAATAAAACTGTTCCGGCTAATGGTCTCCACCATTCTCTTTTTTTAAAAGAGTTTACAATATCTTTTGCATTTGGATTTCTAGGATCAAATAATATTGATCTATTACCTAAAGCTCTTGGCCCCCATTCACTATACCCCTGGTATATGACAAGAGGTTTTTGTTGTAAAAGCACTTCTACAGCTTCATTTTTATTTTCTATAAATATCATAATATATACAAGCTCCTATGGCTGTTCCATTATCGTTTGGAATGGGGTCAACAAAAAAATTTAAATCAGGATATTTTTTTACAAATTTAAAATTGTTAGAACAATTTAAAGCACATCCACCAGATAATATAATATTTTTACTTTTAAATTTAAACCTATCTATTAATTCACAAGTTTCATTAAATCCAATCTCTTGAGTATCTTTTGCTATTTTAACTTTTTCATAATCAATGTTATATTTTTTATCTGAATAGGCATAAGATGATAGACCCATTAATTTACCGGCATCGTGTCCTGATTTAAAACCACATGCTGTAGATCCCGAATCAAAAGTTAAACCTCCTTTTTCTTGAGAAGAAAAAACTTGTTCATATCCTCCTATAAAACTTCTATATTCAAAATTTAAATCTTTTTTAATTTTATTAAGTTGATCAATACCAACGACTTCTAAAACACTTCTAAACAAAGTGCTATATTTATACATAGGAGTTATAGAGGTGTCGGTAACATGGTATACTGATTGAACTTCGTCAAAAGGAGGTCTGTGAGTGCTAGCGCCACCCCCATCAACGACTATACAAACAGCTTCCTTAAAATTAGAAAAGTATTTACCACACAAAGCATGATATATGTGGTGATTCTTATCATTAAAATAATAAATTGGATTTTCTAATTGATTTTGTAATATTTTTATAACATCTTTATCTTTAAAATCATCACGTGATCTTTGAAATGATGCATAACAAACAAGGTCTGGTTTAAAATTTACATGATGAAGTATAGATTGATATAACTTAAAATGATAAGTTTCTGGTGGACAATTTTTTCTAAGAGTAAATCTTTCTTCATTATAAAATTTATGAATTTTTTTATCTTCATATATACATATTGAGGGATGATGAGATATATTAATTCCTAAAATTTTCATTTTAAATCCATTCTTTTAAATCTTCACCTAATACTTCAGATGCTATATTAATTTTATTCCGTAATGCTTTTACAATTTTTTCATCAACTGTATCTTCTGCTATAATATCTACATATGTTACTGACTTTGTCTGTCCTATTCTGTGGGCTCGGTCTTCTGATTGTAATCTTTTTTCTAAATCATAACTATTAGAATAATAAATTACAGTGTTGGCCTGTGTAAGTGTAATACCATATCCACCTGTTTGTGGTGTTCCAATTAAAAACCTACACTTAGGATCGTTTTGAAACTTACGAATAAAGTCTTGTCTATCTTCTTGTGAAGTTAAACCATAATAATGAACATAAGAATCTTCACCATATTCTTTAATTATTCTTTGTATAATCTCACCTACACTTAATTGATAGTTAGCCCAAATAATAGCTTTGCCCTCTGTTTCTTCAAGAACAGACATTAATTCATTTAATCTATTACTTTCAACAGACTGCGTGGACCCATCATCAGCAGTAAAATGACCACAAGTTATTTGATGTAATCGCATTAATTGAGTCAATACAGTTATGGTAGAAGTTACTTTACCATTTAATATAGCCATAGCTTCTTTTTTCATTTGTTGATAAATCTTTTTTTGATCTGGTGTTAACGTGACATAACGTTTAGTAAAAATTTTTGGTGGTAAATCTAAACAATCTTCTTTTAATACTCTGTAAGAAAAACCTTTTACTTTGTCTGATAGTTCTGCAAGATTTTGAAACGCGTGCACAACTTGTATTGATCGACCACGTACGTGCATAGTTTTCATTTCTGCATATCTATTACGAAAAGAATAGTATGAAGCATGGTTTAATAAATACGGATCAAGGAACTCGCATTGTGTATATAAATCTAAAGGATTTTTTGTAATCGGAGATCCAGTCATGATACGTCTGTATTTCGCAGACTTACCAAGACCAATAATATTTTTAGTTCGTTTTGCTGTAGGTGTTTTAATTGTTGTAGATTCATCAATAGCCATTAAAACTTTATGTGAATTTAAAAATTTAGCTGCAAATTTCATACCTTTATCTGTACTAAAAGCTTCAACATTCATAACTAAAATATGTAAAGCTGTTTCTATTTCAAACAATGACTCTAGTTTTTCTTGTTGTGTTTTTGTTATATTAGGTTGCCACAATACAGACACATTTTCAATGTGTGTTGGTAAATGTGTAGGTAGTTCTTGTTCGTACCAAGTTTTAATTACACCTTTAGGAGCAACAATTAATGCACCATCAATTTTACCTTTGTCATATAACATTGCCATGTTATCAATTAACACTTTTGTTTTACCTGTACCCATTTCCATAAAATATGCATAGGTTTCTTTATTCCAGGATTTTTCTAACGCAGTTAATTGATGCGCGTATGGTTTTGTTTTAAATTTATAATTCATAACTTTCTAACTTGACATATAGTATTACATGGTTATATTGTCAAGCATGAAAGTAATAAATGAAAAAAATGTCATTGGAAGTAAACCAACTGTGTACGTCATACAAGAAATAGCGGGTACACAAGCAGGTAATCCTAAAATAAATATTATAGGTGCATCTAGTTATGGTAAATTTAAATTTTTATTGCCAGAGTTTTCTCAAATGATTTTTTCTCCAGGTCCTTTAATTTTTAAATTAAGAAAAGGTTTAAAAGATTTTAAGCAAGGAGATTATTTACTACTTACAGGCGATCCTGCAATTATAGGTGTTGCATGTTCAATTGTATCTGATATTACAAATGGCAAATACAATTTATTAAAGTGGGATAAGCAAGAAAGAAAATACTACCCGATTGACATTAATTTATACGAGAAAGGAGAAATAGATGACAATTGATTTTGAAAAAGACCAACAAGATGCAATGAGTAAAACTGAAAATATTCAGTCTCTTGCAGATCAAGTAGAAACATTAGAAGCTCTACATTCTAGAATAGAAGCAAGTGAATCTACTATAAAAGACTTAAAAAAAGAATACCAACGTATATCAGGTGAGGTAATACCTACCATGATGTCCGAAATGGGTTTAGCAGAATTAAAACTTCAAGATGGATCACATCTTAAAGTTTCAACGTCGTATCGTGCTACTATAACAGAAGCAAATAAAGAATCGGCGTTTAACTGGCTTCGTGAAAATGGCTTAGGCGATATAATCAAAAATGAGATATCCGTATCGTTTGGTCGTAACGAAGATAACAAGGCGGCTGATTATGCCGAACTTGCAAAGAGCAGTGGGTTTCAACCGACACAAAAGATGAAGGTTGAACCCATGACTCTAAAAGCGTTAGTCCGTGAGCGTATTGAGGCAGGAAAAGAAATGCCAACGGAAATCTTCGGGGTTTTCTCGGAGAATAAGACAACAATAAAAAGGAACAAATAAACATGAACCAAGTAACAGAAAAAAAGAATGGTGCATTAGCTACATTTGATATGGAAGCAGATGCACAACAAGGAGCCCAGAATATATCGCAAGAAGATCTTGCGTTACCATTCTTAAAAATTTTGGGTCAACTATCTCCAGAGGTAAACAAAAGAGATGGTAAGTACGTCGAGGGTGCAGAGCCAGGTAAAATAATAAATACCGTAACTAATGCATTGTATGACACTATACAAGTTGTACCATGTCATTACAAACGACAGTACATTGAATGGCAAGACAGAGGTACCAGTACAGGTGCACCTGTTGCAATTCACGATGCAGATAGTGACATTGTAAGTCAAACAACTAGAGGTAAAGACTATAAAGATAGATTACCAAATGGAAACTATCTTGATAATACAGCTAGTCACTTTGTATTAATCGTTGGTGATAACCCAGAAACAGCTTTGATTTCTATGAAGTCTACTCAATTAAAAGTTAGTAGAAAATGGAACTCAATGATGTTGGGTATAAAAATGCAGGGTAAAAATGGTTTGTTTACTCCGCCAACTTACAGCCACATTTATCAACTATCTACTGTTCAGATGTCTAACGACAAAGGAACATGGTTTGGTTGGGATGTAACAAAAGTAGGACCTGTCACTGATAAAGCTATCTATGACATGGCTAAATCTTTTGCAGATTCTGTAGGTAAAGGTGAGATACAAGCTAAACCTGAAGTTCAAGAACAAACAAAAAAATCTTTGAATTTATAGAATCCTAGGTAGTGGGCGTTAAAGCGAGAGTGGAGACGCCCGCTTTTAAATTTATGAACGATAAGATAAATAATAAACCTGTTAATTATGAGGATTGGCTTAATCTTGGTTATGTAATAATACCTACTGACCAAAAGAAAGCCAGGGTCAGTTGGAAGAAAGAAGATTTTACTTTAACGAAAGAAGAATGGAAAAACAATCACTCAAAAGCACAGATAGCATTAAGATTAGATCAACACATTGATTTAGATATAGACAACTTTGTTGTCAGAAGATTTATAACACATTATTTAAAAGACTGCGGAGCAGTTTATGGTAGAAGAAATAATCCAAACAGTCATTACCTTTGGACAGGTTCCTGTAAATTTACACAATACATATTACCAAAAAGCTTTGAAAAAAACTTTGAGAAGTTTCCACATGGTGCAACTCTTTGTGAATTAAGAAGTGGTAAAGAAAGATATACAATAGTTCCAGAGTCTCCATACGATGACAATGGAGAGGTAGTTGAATGGGCAAATTATACTAACATTCACGAATACAATGGAAACATAAGAGTTGATGTAGGTAAGATTGCCTTGTCAACTGCACTTACAATTATATATCCTTCTGCTGGATCTAGAGATATTTATTGTACAGCTATAGCAGGAACTTTAATTAAAAATACAGATTGGACAACAGAAGAAATAGATAGTTTCGTTTATAATATTGCTATTGAAGCAAATGATACTGAAGCGGACAAACGTAATCAAAAAGGAACCACAGGTAAAAAAGCA